>Ga0138256_10000211_pt1 | contig 69146 bp, 67 predicted proteins | sample KNB2016incub_MG_FD_105486 | JGI IMG/M metagenome (GOLD analysis project Ga0138256, IMG submission 105486) | Active sludge microbial communities from wastewater in Klosterneuburg, Austria - KNB2014incub_MG | ecosystem: Engineered > WWTP > Activated sludge > Unclassified | place: Austria...
GCCATGGTGTGCACCTCGTCTCCCTGCCGGTCCAAAAGGCCGGCAGGTTAGGTCAGAACACCCTGGTCAATTTTCAGCGAGCAGAACCCTCGATTTATGGTCAATTTTCAACGCGCAGCAACAGCCGAGAACAGTCCGAAGCTTCGCCAGTCCCGCGCGTTCAATGGCTTGTAGAAGCTCCAGGCAAAGAAAATGAAGAATGCGGCGTTGATCAACGCGAGCAACCACATGCCGTAGCCCGAAAAGTGCGTATTCATTTGGATTGGTCTCCGTGACTGCGGTTGCGATCAGGAACCGAGGCAGTTGGTGCATGGCTGCTGGTGTGGTGCTCAGCGGCGCGCTCGACCTCTACGTCTTGGTCATGCGATCCGTGGCCGCCGTGGTGACCGTGACCGAAAAGATGAATGAGCGGGCACGCGAGAATCAACAGGAACGGCAGCCACGCGAGGTTCTGGAGAAGGTGCGCACCATGCTCGGTTATCAGGTAGAAGGCCGCTATGCCAAGCAACAGCCAGAACGCGAGCCGCATGCGCCACGAGTCAGTGCCCGCCGCGGCAGTGGTCCGAGATGAACGTTGACGTTGCCCTGCTTTGTCATACGGAGAGTTGTTCATGTTTCAGGTCCTGTGAAATGGGTTGCTACCTATGCAAGGGAGAGGATCATTTCCTGACGGTCAGTCGTCGCAAATACTCGACAAGCGCAGCCGCGTCTTCGTCGGTAAGCTGCGGATTTCCCCCTTTTGCAGGCATGGCCATCGGCGAGCCGGCGGTCTGAAACCCATTGAGGACGTGTTCAACCAGGACTGCATCGGGCTTTTGCAACCGAGCGCCATCGTGGAGATCCGGAACTCCGGGAATATTGCCTTTCCCAGTGGGTCCGTGGCAGGCAATGCAGGTTGCTTCGTATATCGCTTTCGCTTCGGTAGCGGCTGCGGGTTGTGCGCTGAACAAAATCAGCAGGGCCAACGTGACGGTGCTCTCCGAGCGCATTTTAGTTGCCTCCTTGCAGAAACTGCAGAATGTCTTGTTGCGATTGACCATCCAGGCCCGCACGAAGACGCATATGGGCGAGAACGACTCTCCATTGGTTGTCCGACAAACGCTTTGGATCTATCACGTTGTGGCAACGATGGCAGTTGTTTGCCCACGCGCTGGTGCCCCGACTGAATGCGGTCGCTTCGGGCGGGCTGGACGGTGCGTCGGCCAGCTTTTCGCTCGACTCTATATTCGTTGGGGTTTGCTGGCTCTCAGAAAGACCCGTGGAGCTGCTGGGCCGATTGTTCGCCGTCGTCACGCTGTGCATGTAGAAAACGAGCGCGCGAACATCCTCCATTGATAGGCCCGGATTTCCGCCCTTGGCCGGCATTGCCATGCTTGAACCCTTGCTTTGGAAGCCATTGACGATGTGATCGATCAGGACTTCGTCGGACTGCGCAAGGCGGCCGCTCGTGTTCAGATCAGGCACCCCGGGAATCGCGCCTTTGAGATTGGCGCCATGGCAGGCGATACAGGTCGATTCGAAGAGTGCCTTGCCATCGGCAGCGAAAGTAAACTGACTTGCGCCCAGCAAGGCGAACGAGATGGCGATCAGCTGAAGTAGCCTTGCCGGTTGAGCTACCAATGCGTTCAGCATCGGCACTACCAGAACATGGTGCTCGGATGAATGTGTGATGGAACGTTTCATGGGCGAATCCTCAGAAGCCGTATGCGAATTGAACGAGAACCCGATCGGAACCGGCACCCTGGTCCGCGCTGTCGTTTAGTTCCCAGGTCAGTTTGAGCAAGGTGTTCGGGCGGAACAGATAGTTGAGCCCCAGCGCTGTTTGCTTGAAGGTCGACTCCGCATGCGGCGAGACCGAATCGCCACGGCGAATGACCGCTTCCCATCGCCCCGCGCCGAAACGATAGGCAGCTTGCACATACCATGCGCGCCAAGTGGCTTGCTCCGGGGCTGCACTGACCGGTGCAGCGCCGACGCGTTGGCGTATCCATTCGCCGCGAAGTTCCAGCGCGCTCGTCGGATGCCAGGCCAGGTCAATTCCATCCGCTCGATATGAGCGGGCCGGCTCGAATGGAGCGCTCAGCTCACCCGCATCGAGCCTTACGTCACCGTCAGCGAATGACGCGCCAACCTCCAGCGCTGGAATGGGCAGCCAGCCGACACGCCCGCCGGTAACCCGTTTGCCATCGGGATTTCGAATCTTGCCTTCAGAGTCGAGGTCCAAAGCAAGTTCAGCCTCGCCTGTACCACCCATCTCCATTGGTTCTACTTCCACCCCCAGTCGGGGGCCGTTGCCGTTGTAGATCGCGTAGTTCAGCTGCTGACCATTCCCGAAATCCGCACCGCCTCGAACCTGCAAGCCGACATCGGAAATGGGATTGGCTCCCCCATGCCCAAATCCCGCCGGCTTTGATGCCATCTTGTTGATCCAGGACGGATGCAAGTTCTGGAGAAAGTATCCGACTGGGCTGAGAAGCTTTCCTGCAACGAGGGCGAAATGGTCATTGATCAGCCAACTGGCTGTCGCGTACTCGATGGCGGAAGACTTTCGCCCATGGTCGTCGACTTGCAGCTCAAGCTCGGTTTCCAGCAGGATTCGATCGTAAGCAAGGAGATGAAAAATGGGGGCCAGAGTCACGAATCCGGCCGAACCAGCCTCGCCCTGTGCGTCGATGTAGGTGGCATCGCCATAACCGGCAAAATGAAACAGGATCGACGAGTCTTCCTGGCTCAAGCTGGCGGCTGAGCCAGCCTCGCTTGTTGTGCCGATTGTTGGCGATTGGGCAGCAGCGGTAGTTGCGGCCATGGCCAGTGGCAGGGTCAAGGAAATCAGGCGTGTTGTCATGAGAATTTCTCCGTGGAACCTTCAAGTTGAGCAGCAAGGGCTGACCCCGACTGAATGGGCGTCAACTCCTCCGACTCGATCAGCCGACATATCTCGTAGCCCGTTGGCACCCCTTCACCTGGAGCTCGCCACCGATGGCGAGCACGGGTCATTCGTGCGTGAAGTTCGACCAGTTCTGAGAGTTCTTCACCTATTTGCGGCAGCCTGCGATCAAGGATTGCCAATACTTCCGGGCATGGCTCGTTCCCCGCGGCAGCGTCGCGCATGAAGCCGGCAATCTCTTCCAGCGTGAAGCCCAGACCCTGTGCGCGCCGGATAAAGCGGAGACGGTTCAGTCCGGCTTGATCAAACAGCCGGTAGCCGCTCTTGTTCGTACGCGAGGGAACCAACAGCCCGATCCGGCAGTAGTAGCGCACCGCATGGGCGGGTTCGTTCGCTGCCGTTGCCAACTGTGAAACGGTCATCAATTGACGTGATGATGGCGCTGTCGAGGCACTTGTCCTGCGAAGAGTCGGATGTGTGTTTTTCATGGAAACCTCAGCCTAAGCCTGTGCGCCGCGCACAGGTCAAGAACTCACGATGTGTGCATCCGTGCCAGCTCGCAGGAGCTGATGACGTTTGACCCAGGCGTAGATCACCGGGATCACGATCAAGGTCAGCGCAGAGGACGAGACCATACCTCCTACCATCGGCGCTGCGATTCGACGCATCACCTCCGATCCGGTGCCCACGCTCCACATGATCGGAAGCAAACCCGCCATGATTGCCACCACCGTCATCATTTTCGGCCGCACACGTTCCACGGCTCCTTCAACGATGGCGGCGTGCAAGTCGTCCGCGCTGAGCACTGCACCTTCGTTGCGACGCTTTTCGGCCAGCGCCTCAAGCGCCTGATCCAGGTAGATCAGCATGACTACGCCGGTTTCTGCGGCGACGCCCGCGAGGGCGATGAATCCGACCGCAACCGCAACGCTGAGGTTGTAGTCCAATGCCCACATCAGCCAGATGCCGCCGACCAACGCAAACGGTACCGAGAGCATCACGATCAAGGACTCGGTGACTCGGCGGAAATTGAGATACAACAGCAGAAAGATCAGCGACAGGGTGAGCGGCAAGACGATCTTCATTTTTTCGATCGCGCGCTGCATGTATTCATATTGGCCACTCCACGTCGCGTAGTAGCCTGAAGGAAATGCCACGGCTTCGGCGACGGCTTTTTGCGCGGCACGAACGTATGCGCCAATGTCGGTGTTGCGTGTATCTACGTAGATGTAGGCCGAGAGCAGCGCATTCTCGGTGCGAATGGAGGGGGCGCCTTTGCGCACTGCGATCGTCGCGAGCTCGCCCAGTGGAATTTGCGCACCGGCCATCGTCGGCACGAGAAGGCTATTGCTGATGCTTTGCGGATCATCGCGCAGCTCGCGCGGATAACGCACCACGACGCCGAATCGCTCGCGGCCCTCGACCGTGGTTGTCACCATTTCGCCACCCAGCCCGGCAGCGATCACATCCTGTACCTCACCGACGCTGAGGCCGTAGCGGGCGAGTTGGCGCAAGTTCGGTTCGATATCCAGGTAGTAACCGCCGGTCAGACGTTCAGCGTACGCACTGGTTGTACCGGGAACCTTTCGGACGACGTTCTCGATCTGTGTAGCTAGGCGTTCCATTTCCGCAAGATCGGACCCGAATACCTTGATCCCGATCGGTGTACGAATACCGGTTGACAACATATCGGTACGCGCCTTGATGGGCATCGTCCACGAGTTGGCGACCCCAGGAAATTGCAGCGCCTGGTCCATTTCGCCAATCAATTTGTCCACTGTCATGCCGTCGCGCCATGCTTTCTCGGGTTTGAGGTTGATGACCGTTTCGAACATCTCCAGGGGTGCAGGATCGGTCGCCGTCGTGGCTCGCCCGGCCTTCCCGAAGACCGACTCTACTTCGGGAAAACTCTTGATGATCCGGTCTTGCTGCTGCAGCAATTCAGCGGCCTTGGTGACCGACATGCCCGGCAGTGAGGCCGGCATGTAGAGCAGGTTGCCTTCGTTGAGCGTAGGCATGAACTCGCTGCCCAGCCGTGAGGCGGGCCAGATCGAAACAGCCAGAATCAGGGCCGCCACGATCAATGTTGCCGCCTTGTGTCTCAAGACCACGGCGATGATCGGGCGATACACGGCGATGAGGAACCGATTGATCGGGTTGCGCTGCTCGGGAAGGATTTTTCCGCGAACAAACAAGAACATCAGCACCGGCACGAGCGTGACCGATAACAAGGCGCCACCCGCCATCGCAAAGGTCTTGGTAAAGGCGAGCGGATGGAACAGTCGACCTTCTTGTGCTTCCAGGGCGAATACCGGTAGAAATGAAACGGTAATGATCAGCAAGCTGAAGAACAGAGAGGGCCCCACCTCCTGACAGGAGTCGATGATCAGCTGTAGTCGCGTTCGACTGCCATCGCTGCGTTCGATGTGCTTGTGCGCGTTTTCGATCATCACGATGGCGGCGTCGACCATTGCACCGATGGCAATGGCGATACCGCCGAGACTCATGATGTTGGAGTTCATGCCGAGCATTCGCATCGCTATGAAGGCAATGAGCACGCCAACCGGCAACATGACGATGGCAACCAGCGCACTGCGCACATGGAATAGGAACAAGATGCAGACCAGCGCCACGATCAGACTCTCTTCGAGCAGCGTCGAGCGCAGCGTTGATATGGCACGATGGATCAGATCGGATCGGTCATACACGGCGCGTATGTTCACGCCGTCGGGCAGGCCGGCCTGAATCTCGTTGACTTTTTTCTTGAGACCCTCGATGACCGACAAGGCGTTTTCACCGTAGCGCGCAACGGCAATGCCAGCCACGGTTTCGCCTTCGCCGTTGAGTTCGGCAATTCCACGGCGTTCGTCGGGAACGAGTTCGACACGGGCAATATCGCGAATCAAGATCGGCGTTCCCGCCTCGGACTTGAGCACCAGGTTTTCGATGTCCTCGATGCCGCGCAAGTAGCCGCGGCCGCGCACCATGTACTCGGTCTCAGTCATCTCGATGACGCGACCACCAACATCGCGATTGCTCTGGGCAATGATCTGAGAGACTTGATTGAGGGGAATGTTGTATTGGCGCAGCTTGCTCGGGTCGACAGTGACCGAATATTGACGGACAAATCCGCCAACGCTGGCGATCTCGGATACACCGGGCGCCTTGGTCAACTGGTAGCGGACATACCAATCCTGGATTGCGCGCAGTTCGTCAAGCGACTTCTGTTCACCCTGTAGCGCGTATTGATACACCCAGCCCACACCCGTGGCGTCCGGCCCCAAGGTTGGAGTGACGCCTTTGGGCAACAGCTTGGACGCGAAGTTGAGGTATTCGAGGACGCGCGAGCGGGCCCAGTAGATATCTGTTCCATCTTCGAATATGACGTAGACGAAGGAGGCTCCGAAAAATGAAAATCCTCGAACGACCTTGGAGCGAGGTACGGCGAGCATTGAGGTAGTCAGGGGATAGGTGACCTGATCCTCGACAACCTGGGGGGCCTGTCCTGGTACCTCGGTGAAGACAATGACCTGAACGTCGGAGAGATCCGGAAGTGCGTCAAGCGGCGTTTTGGCAACCGAATAGATGCCGGCGACAATGAGCGCTATGGCCGCTACGAGGACGAGAAATACATTGCGCGCTGACCATTCAATGAGCCTTGACAGCATGTCAGTGCGCCCCTGATTGCGATTTATCTTTGGAATCTGAATGCTTTTCTGGATCGTGAAGGGCGCCCGCGTCATGCGTCTCGTGGTCCGGCTGCGCTGGCATGGATGGCATCAAGGAATCGAATTTTGGCGGAGCAGAATCCTTGATTGCCGGTGATGCCATTTCGCTAGGTGATGGGGCTGCGCCTTCTTTGCCGTGGTCGCTGTGCGTACCAAAACCATCCAATGCCGACTGCAAATTGCTCTCTGCATCGATCAGAAAGTTGGCTGAGGTCACGATGCGGTCGCCTTCCCCAAGGCCCTCGCGAATCTCGACGTATCCCTCCGCACGCTCGCCGAGGATCACCTGCCGCGGCTCAAATCGTCCTTCGCTGATTTGCACAAAAACAAGTTGCCGCACTCCGCTATCAAGAACGGCCGAGCGAGGAACCATCAGTGCGGACGCCGTGTTGTCTTCGACAATTGTCGCGTCGCCAAACAACCCGGGGCGTAGGATGCCTTCGGTATTGGGAAGTTCGATCCTGACCGCCAAAGTACGTGTCGCCATGGCAATCATCGGTTGAACAAAGGTAACTCGGCCCTTGAAGACTTGTCCCGGCAAAGTAGGCGACTGGAATGTGGCCTGCTGTCCAACGGCTACGCCGTGCGCACTGGAGGCGGGCACGTCGGCAATGACCCAAACGATCGACAAGTCGGCGAGTTTCAGGATGGTCTCGCCCGGCGCGAAGCGCGCTCCCTGAGCGATGGGTTTCTCGAGGATGACCGCATCGGCCGGTGAGACGATGACTGAATCACCTGACGCTGCGTTGTCGTTCAGACGCGCCAACTGCGCGCCGCTGATATCCCAATTTCTCAAACGCGATTTCGAGGCGTCACGCAAGCGACGCATCGTGGCAGCACTCTTCGGATCGTTGGCTTGCAGCGCCTTCGCGGCTGCGTCCGCGACCCGAAACTCTTCCTGGGCCGCGCGCAATTCGGGGCTGTACACCGAGAGCAATGCCTGCCCGCGGCGGACACTCATGCCGGTCTGGTCCGCATAGAGATGCTCAACCCAACCTTCGAATTTCGGCGCGATCACGTATTGGCGTGTTTCATCCACTTCCACGGTCGCACTGGCGGTGATGCTGGGCGATGGATTGCGACTGCGCACCTGCTCGGTTCGCACGCCCAGTCGTTGCACCTTTTCTGGCGAAATTGCCACGGTTCCCGGCGCGGCAGGCGCGTCGTCACCGGCGTAGACGGGAATGTAGGACATTCCCATGGCGTCTTTCTTGGGCATCGGCGAGGTATCCGGCAGCCCCATCGGATTGCGGTAATAGAGGATCTTGGGTTTCACGGTCGTGCCGGTGTCTTGCGGCACTATCGGAGTGTCATGCGGACGTGTGGCCCATCCGCCCAACCAGCCGACAGCCAGTGCGGCGAGAAACGCGATAGTCGCGAACAATGCGTTTCGGATCTTCACTGCAAATCTCCTTCGATGGCACGCACGTCTGCAGCGCTCAAGAGCTCGTCGCGCAGGGTGTCCACACGCGCAAGATCGGCGCCTTGCCACGCCTGCAATGCCGCCAACAGCGTTCCGAAGTCGACTTCACCGACTTGATAACTCGCCATCGCCGATTTGAAGTTTGCGTCCGACTGCGGAAGCAAAGTGTTCTCGATGAGTTCCCGCTGCTCACGGGCACTGGTCCAGCGCACCCAGGCAGCGCCCAAGCGACCTTGCAACTCAATGCGCGATGCCTCGGCCCGAGCCAGTGCTGCATCTTCAAGCAGGCGTGATCGACTTTCGCGCGCCCGGCGGGCGCGCTGCTGAAACGGAATTTCTACCTCCAGCATCACCTCGTAACTGTCCAGAGAGCTGCCGCGCTGCATGGCTCCGACCCCAAGCGATATGTCGGGAAACCGATTGCGAAGCTCCAATTCCACGTTGCTTCGTGCAGCGCTGGCCATCGCCAGACTTGAGCGCAAGAGCGGGTGCTCGCCAGCGTCAAGAGTCCGTAGAGCCTCGCCAAGCGTGGGCCGTTTGACCGTCAAGACTGGTTGCGTCACTGGCTCAGCCAACGACGCGTCGACTGCACGTCCCAGTACGGCGTTCAACGAAGCGACTTCCTGTTGTTGGATCGACAGGCGCTCGATGCGCTCACGTTGCGTTGTGGTTCGCTCTACTTGAGCGCGGATGGAATCCTGTTGAGCGGCCATGCCCAGTCCATAGCGGACACTGGCAACGTCTTCGACCTGTTCCAGCAGGGCAATAATGCGATCGACCACCTTGACCGATTCCCGTGCGTGCCAATAGCGCACGTAGGAACGTTCTGCCTGCGAAAGCAGGTCGAGCGAGATCGCATCACGTTCAAAGTCGATCGCACGAACCTCTTCCTGCGCTACTTCACGGGCAATTCTGCGTTTTCCCCAAAGTGGAAAGCGCTGACGTACCTGATAGACGGCCGATCCCACGTTGCCCGGAAGGAGTGATGGGCTGCTGCGATCAATACCCCGCAGCGCGATCGAAGCCACGGGATCGGGCAATGCACCCCTGGGATAGACGCTTGCTTCCGCGGCGTCGGTTTCTAACTGCAATGCCTGGAGTTGCGGGTTGTTGGCAATCAACCAACTGCGAACCGATTCGATCGTAGCGCCAGGAGCCGTTTCCGTCGGCGCTGCGAAAACCGGGGTGAATGGCGAGAGCACTATGCATGTGGCAAGCACAGTTCCCAGTAGGGCACTATTGAGAGGGATGAACGGTTGCTCTCTAGGCTGACACGCGATCGACCGCGTTCGCGCCCAGCGCGAAGCCTTGCGAAGAAATGAGATCATGTTTCTTGCCTTGCGACACCACACGGCTGACGCCATGTGAAGGGGGTGCGAGGGCAACGTGCTGCCGTGAGACAGTCGCGCCGATGTGCTTCTCGTCAGGCGCACGGACGCGCCGGACAGACATCAGCTGCGCATTTCGGTGATCGTGACCGCTCGTTTCGGTCGATCGTGACCGGTTGTTGCTGAGCTGTTGTGCGGTGGTTGGAGTGTAGCGGTGTCGGTCACGATGGGTCGATATTTTTGGTTTTGTCGATGGGTTTTTGTCGCATCGATTCACCCTTGAGGGCGATGCGATGGGAGCGGTGGACGAGGCGGTCGAGGATGGCATCGGCGACGGTGGGATCGTTGAGCCAAGCGTGCCAGTGCTCGATGGGCAGTTGGCTGGTGATGAGGGTCGATTTGCTGGTGCTGCGGTCGTCGATGACTTCGAGTAGGTCATGACGGGCAGCCTGGTCGAGCGGGGTCATGCCCCAGTCGTCGAGGATCAACACATCAATACGAGCCAGTTGTGCGAGCAGGCGACCAAAGCTGCCGTCGGCGTGCGCAATACGCAACGTCTCAGTCAGGCGCGGCACGCGCTGATACAAGACCGGGAAGCCTTGGCGGCAGGCATGTTGACCGAGCGCACACGCCAGCCAGGTCTTGCCAACACCGGTCGGACCGGTGAGCAGGATGCTCATGCCCTGACGGATCCAGTCGCCACCAGATAGGGTCGCGATCAGGCGCTTGTCGATGCCGCGCCCCGCGCCGTGATGCACGTCTTCCAGACAAGCCTGGGCGTGCTTGAGCTTGGCCGAACGCAGCAGGCGTTCCAGTCGCCGCCCATCACGCCAGGCACGTTCGCGATCGACCAGCAAGCCGAGTCGATCCTCGAACGCGAGGTCCTCGCAGGCAGGCAACAGACGTTGTTCTTCGAGGGCGCGCGCCATGCCGTCGAGTTTGAGGGTGCGCAATTGATCGAGCGTGGGTTGGTTCAACATGTCGTCTCCTTCAGGGATGGGTGAATCGGGTCAAGGTAATAAGCGGGACCGCGCAGGTTGTCGTGGTGCGGACTGATCCAGTCGTTTTGGGTCACCGGCTCGGGCAAGGGTTGCTGATCGAGTCCGCCGCGCAGGATCGATTCCACGGACTTGCGCGTCGTCGCACCAATGGCGCGGGCGCGGACACACGCCGCCTCCAGACGCGCCGGACCGTATTGGCGGGCCAGCGACAGCAAGCCCAAGCAACTGCGATAGCCCATTTCCGGATGCGGACGATCCATGAGCAGGTGTTCAACCAGATGATGCGTGGCCGGACCGATGTCCGCCGCCCAGCGCTGGAAGCGTCCGGGTGACCATTCCAGATGCGCGCGATGGGCCGCGGGCATGTGCTCGGCCACGGTACTGTGCCGTCCTCGGGTATCAGACCGTGCATGGCAGGCAACCCGCTGACCGCCATGCAGGATCTCCACCGTGGACTCGGTGATGCGGGCCTCGACGGTCTTGCGCGCCAGCGCGTGCGGAACGCTGTAGTAGTGACCCTCGATCTCGACGTGATAGTCGATATTGACCTTGCACGGCTTGAACCGGGCAACTTCCCACGGCTGTGCTGGCAGACTCTGCAGCGCGGGACGATCAATGGTCTCGAACCACGACCGACGGCAACCGTCGAGCTTCTTGAATGGCCGTGCATTCAGTTCCACCAGCAGCGCGGCGATGGCCTGATTGAGCGCGGCCAGGGTGAAGAACACCTGATGGCGCAGGCGCGCCAGGATCCAGCGTTCGACAACTTGCACGCCCGCCTCGACCTTGGCCTTGTCCTGCGGACGCCGAGGACGCGCCGGCAGGATCGCCGTCCCATAGTGCTCGGCGCAGGCCTGGGCGGCCCGATTGAGGACGGGTTCGTAGCGATCCGGATGCGCGATCAGCGCCCGGGGATTGTCCGGCACCACCAAAGCCGGAACACCGCCGAAGAACGCCAGCGCCTGGGACAGACCGCGCAACCAGTCGACCTGGGTCTCGCCCGCTGTCGCGCAGGCATAGGTGTAGTTCGAGGCACCGAGTACAGCGACAAAGATGTGCGCCCGGCGCAGTTCGCCGGTGTCGGGATTGACGATGCCTACCGTAGGCCCGGCGTAGTCGATGAACAGCTTCTCGCCGGCGCGGTGCAATTGCCGCATCGAGCGTCGCAGTGAGCCGGCGTAATCCTGATGATGCTGGCAGAACTGCGTGTACTGATAGGTCGGTCGGTCCGCATGCGCCTCGCGGTATTCCTCCCACAGCAACAGTCGAGTCACGCCTTTGCGGCGCAGCTCTCGATGGACCCACGGCAAATCGATGGGCGCGCGTTCGCCGCGAACGGCTGGCGTCTTTGTGCCCAACTTCGCTTCGATGCCGGCTTCATCGAGACCCGACCATGCGGCCCAATCCAGTCCGGTCGCCTCGGCACGCGCCACGTACTTGCTGACGACGCCCTTGGACAATCCCAAGGCACGCGCGATGCGCTCATGAGACAGCCCGCAATCGAGCTTCAGTCGAAGACACTCTTTGATGGTGTGCATAGCCACTCGCGGTGTCGGCATCACTCCCCCGGGAAAACCGGACAGGATGCCGCTGCGTTGAAGTCAATGCACAACAGTTTTGGCGTTTCGGTAAGGTGTGACCGGTGATTCCGGTCACACCCTTAAATCGGTCACGATCAACCGAAATCGTCGGTCACACCTTACCGAAATGACCGGTCACGGCTTACCGAAATGGACGGTCACGATGGACCGGAATACGCAATCAGCCAAATATCAGATCAGCAAAAGACTGGCGGGATGGCGTGTAGGTCGGTGCCAGGAAACAGGAGACCATTGGCTTGGAAGCACAAACCCGATGCCGCCGCCTTTGGTCGCGAAGGACGGAAATACAGCCGCAGCGGGAATGTAAGGTAGATGGGGAACGTGCCCAACTACATCGCTTTGATCACCTTGGCTGCAATGTACCTTGCAGACGGGGGACTGTTGAGTTGGCGCTTCTTCGTGGCAAGTCGCGTGTGTCCTCGCATTCGACTGGATGGTCGTGAAAGCCCCAAGATTTTCCAATGCGTATGCCGGGTGAATCGCGAGGACAAACTGCGACCACAGCAGCATCAGGCCTACAAGAATGGCGAGGCGAGACTGCAATCGGTGGCGGCGGAAGCGATGCATGATGTTCGCACTTTAGAGCCGGGCAGGACGGGAGCTCTTGATCCAGATCAATTGCATTCAATTTGACGAGGGATCCCGTCGGAATCCTGATGTAGAGTGTTCGCGTACTCGTTCTGGTCTTTAGCAATGGATAAATCGCCTGACTCCATGATGGCTGATCTCGCCTGCTTGCCGTGTGTGCCGTACATAACCGCCGAGGCGCTGAATGAGGCCTGCTTTTGCGTTGCCGTCGAACCCGAGGTGCTCCGGGCAGAGCTTGGTCGTTTGGTAGAACCGCGAGGAGTTTCACGACCACTGGCGCTATCACACGAACATTTGTTTGCGTCGCATCCTATCTACGTTCCCCACCCCGCAATTGGGCAGATTGAGTCAGTGCTGACGGCAATCGAAGAGGTGACAGCGCTATCCGCGTACAGATCGGCAGCCATGGGCTGGGCGCCAGACTTAGCAAAGATGGACCCGGGTTCGCCGGGTGGCCTCCTGGGTTTCGACTTTCATCTCAGCGCCGACGGTGCCCGGCTGATTGAGATCAATACCAACCCGGGTGGTGTTCTGCTCAATGCCATGCTGGCTCGGGCGCAACGAATCTGCGTGCCGAAGCACATGAGTTCAGCCACTGACATGTCGAGCATCGAACTAGAGGTCATGAAGGTTATTGAGGTGGAATGGCAACGGCAACGTGGGACGCTGCCTCTCAAGTCAATTGCCATTGTCGATGACTCGCCGACCGAGCAGTATCTGTATCCCGAGTTCCTGCTTTTTCAGGAGCTTTTTCAAAAGCACGGCTACCACGCGCAAATTTGTGCCCCGGATGCGCTGGACTACAGGGACGGTCAAGTCTGGCTGCAGGGCGTTCCGGTGGATATGGTCTACAACCGGCTCACCGACTTCGCCTTGGAGGAGCCTGGAAACAGCAAACTCCACGCTGCCTATGTTGCGAGCGAGGTAGTGCTTTCGCCCCACCCCCGTGCGCACGCTCTGTACGCCGACAAACGCAATCTGATACTGCTTTGCGATAGCAAATTCCTTACTCAAGCAGGAGCGGATTCTCGTTCGGTGGCCGTGTTGTCGAAGGCCATTCCTTCCACGCAACTCGTTACCTTGGCGAATCGCGAATTTCTATGGACAAATCGTCGCCAGTTCTTCTTCAAACCCGCCGCTGGATATGGCAGCAAGGCTGCCTATCGTGGCGACAAGCTGACGCGCGGGGTGTGGGCAGCCATCGCAGAGGGCAAGTTCATCGCGCAAGAACTCGTGAGGCCGAGTGAACGTCAATTGTCGCCGGACTCGCAGCCGCTCAAGGTCGATATCCGCTGTTATGCCTACCAAGGTAGGCCGTTGTTGTACACGGCTAGGATGTACCAGGGGCAAACCACGAACTTTCGTACACCCTTTGGAGGGTTTGCACCGGTTCTGACCGTCGCCTAGCGCCCAATGGGATTGAGCAGCGGCTGGTGAACCGGTGCGGTCAGCCCCAAATGACACGGATAGCTCGCTGTATGCGAACGACCCGGTTGGCAGGGGACCAGGCCACTGCTGCTGGTCAGCAATTTCCAAGAAGGAGCAATCGTGAATCAACCGCTGGTTTCGACCACGGACGTACGCATTGGTCGATGTCGGATCATCGTATTTCTCGGGCTGATGATCTTGATCGGATTCGGCCTGAACGTACTGTGGGAAATGGGGCAGATGGCAGCATACGTCGAGACGGCTGGCCAGCCCTGGTCTGAGACGCTCGCGCTTTGTACGCGCGCTGCGGCAGGCGATGTGGTCATCCTTCTCGGAATCCATGCCGGGGCTGCGCTTGCGGCAGCCGATCCGTTCTGGAGCCTTCGAGGCAAGTGGAATCACTACGCGATTGCCATGGTGTTGGGGATCGGAACGGCTGCACTGATCGAGCATGCAGCGGTGGCCGAGGGTCGCTGGACTTACAGCAGCCAAATGCCCATGGTTCCCTACCTAGCGGCCGGACTGTGGCCACTCCTCCAGATGGTGATCCTGCCATCCTTGACCTTCTTCATGGCTGTGCGTCTATCGAGTCGGCGATAGACTAGAAAGCGTGCATATTCTGACCGAACTCGATTTCTCGTGGCGAATGTGTCTGACAACCCCACAAGAAGTCCCTGATTCGGGTAGCACCGAATCCTTGAAAGCTATGGCTGCCAATCAACCCTTTGAATTCGGGTCCGCCGCTTTTCCATGCGGCAATGGTCGCCTTCGGCTCATTGTGCCCAGAACGAATCACATCGCGAATTCGTACTCCAGCTGAAATCGCAAGGTCGTATCGGGCGTCTCGCCCGTGGTGCCCAGCAGGATCGCCCCATCGTATTTGAACTTCTGTCCCGACGGCAGCTTGGCGCTGCCGAAAATCGCCGGGCCCAGTTTGAACTCGTGTACCTGGCCAAGCTCACCGAGTGCACCGACGCCACCGAATCCCTGCAAGCCGAATTCGACTGCAGGGTTGCCTCGGTGCTTCCATTGCCAAGCGTAACCGAGCTGGGTTTTCGCGCCATCGACCAGTTCGCGCGAAAACTCGAAATTCAGATTGAACTGTTCCCGTCCGATCTGCTTTTGAAAGAGCGGACCGAATTCGAGTTCATTGAGTCCCTCGGCGCGATTGCGCACGAACTCGGCAAGAAATCCGACATCCAGCCAATGCTCTCCCGGCTCGGTCAAAAGAAAAATGTTCTCGGACTTGAATTCATCGACTTGGCCGCCCGCGTTGGGCGACTTGCTATAGAACACCGCGAATTCGCTGAACCAGCGCGGCGTGATTCCATAGCCGATGTCAAACACGTACTGCTGGCCGTCGCCATCCCGGGTGCCGTTGAAATTCTCCCAGCCACCGCGCAGCTCGAGTTCCAGTTCGCGATAGTCGACCTGTGGCATATAGATCTTGTCGGCGGGACCGGCGTGGGCAAATTTTGCGCCCACCAAGGCAGGTGCAATCGCTAGGATGGCAATCAGTGTGGCGCGGGTGCAGGCGAAGCGTGGGAGCGTCCCCATGTTTTCATTCCAATCAGGATAAGGATGGCGGTGCTGGCATAGAACAAAAGTTGCATGCCGCTCGGTCGGGCGTCGTAACCCAGCAGTGTCTTCAAGGTTTGACCCGGCAGTGATTCGTTGGAAAGAATCCATGAGCTGTCCCAGACCCTTGTACCCAGGGCGGGCAGCCAGTCGGCCTGAATCAGAAAGTGCGCGGCTTGGGAGGCCAGCCCGGCGGCAAGCAGAAGCACCATCCAGTTGGTTACGGTGAAGAAGTGGCGTATTGGAATACCCAGCATTCCGAGGTAAAGACCGACGCCGATGGCGCTACCGGCTAGCAAGCCAAGCACGCCGCCGAGCAGCATGGCTTCACTACTGGATCCGCCGGCACCAAGGCCGAACAGGAAGAGCACCACCTCCGAACCTTCCCGCAACACGGCCAGCGCCACCACGAACATCAGCGCACGCAGCGGCTTCGATCCGCCGACAACCGCAGCGCCGACCGATTTCATCTGATGAGCAAGCTCGCGCCCGTGGCGTGCCATCCAGATGGCGTGCCAGGCCAACATCAGCACCGCCGCGATCAGCACGCCAGCATTCAACAGCTCCTGACCCACGCCTTCCATCGATGAGGCGACGCGATCGGCACCAAAGGCGAGCAGGATGGCTCCAGCGACGCCCAAACCGACGCCCAGCGATACCCAAAAACCACGACCCCACAAGCCTCGGGTCGCCGCGCAGACAATGCTGATGATCAAGGCGGCTTCGAGGACTTCGCGGAAGACCAGAATGGCGGTGGCCAGCATGGCGGACAGGGTTCCTATTCGGCGATCAAAACGCCTTTGGCGGTTTCCATATGAAACTCGCCAAAGAACGGATAGCGACCCGGCTTCAACGGGCCGATGAATACGACGATTTGACCGTTGCCGACGACGATTTTTTCCCGGTTGAGCTCATAGCTCTCAAACTCTTCCGGGGTATTGTCCTTGTTCACCACCGTCAGCTTTACCTTCCGATCAGCGGGCACCACGAGTTCTGCTGGAGCGAAGCGATGGTCCTCAATGACGATCGTCGCCTCGTGGGTGTCGGCCGCCAACGAAACGTGGCAGGCAAGGGCAAGACAGGTAGCTGAAAACCATTTCATCCGGCATCTCCAATATATGCGGATGATAATGACTCGCAATACCATCCGCAAGCTAAATCAATGATGGAAAGCCTTGATCCATGAGCCACCATTTCCACCCTTGGCGATCGACTATCGCGTGAATGAGCGAAGCAACGAGACAACGTGGGCGACTTCTTTTTCTCGTAGTTCACTGTTTGCTTCCTCAGCAACGTGCTCACGCAAATGCTCGCCCAGCACCTCAAGCAGCAATCCCTGGACAGCGCCGCGCACGGCAGCGATCTGGGTCAGCACCGCAGAGCATTCCGCACCATCGGTGAGTGACTTTTCGATGGCGGAAACTTGACCGCCAATGCGACGGGTTCGCGCCAGCAGCTTTGCTTGATTGGTGGAAACATGCGACATGGACAGCTCCTTGCTATACCCTATGGGGGTATATTCTCACGAGTTGCCCATGATGACAATTCAGGACGTCGCTGCCGCGCGCACGCACTCCCATGCTTTCGATGAAGGCAATCCGCTGGCCGAACGAAACACGGGCCGGGCCATGTGGCTGACGATCATCATGATGGTGGTCGAAATCAGCGGCGGCTGGATCTACAACTCAATGGCCTTGCTCGCCGACGGCTGGCACATGAGTTCGCATGCCCTGGCTTTGGGCCTCTCGGCGTTCGCCTACGCCTGTGCGCGCCGCTACGCAACGGATCATCGATTCGCATTCGGTACCTGGAAAATCGAGATCCTCGGCGGGTACACCAGTGCCATCCTGCTGCTCTGCGTCGCAGCGCTGATGGCGTTCCAGTCGATCGAACGCTTGATCAGCCCGCTACCGATTCACTATTCGCAGGCCATCGTGCTGGCGGTAGTTGGTCTCGCGATCAACCTGATTTGTGCCTGGTTGCTACGCGGTCATCACGATCACGATCATGGCCACGCGCATGGATCCAACCACCACGCCGGTAACGATCACGGTCACGCACATCACCACGATCTGAATCTGCGCTCGGCCTATCTGCACGTTCTTGCCGATGCTGCAACATCGGTGTTCGCCATTATCGCCCTCGTCGGTGGCATGCTCTGGGGAGCGCGCTGGCTTGACCCGCTCATGGGCATCGTCGGTGCAATTCTGGTGACCGTCTGGGCCATTGGGCTATTGCGTGACACGGGAAAAGTCCTTCTCGACGCCGAGATGGATGCTCCGGTCGTCGAGGAGGTTCGCGAGGTGATCGCCGAGTGCGACCCGACAGCGATCATCACCGATCTGCATGTCTGGCGGGTTGGCAAAGGCAAGTTTGCGTGCGTGCTGAGTATCGTGACGCATAGCCGCATGAGAGCCGACGACTTCCGAAAGCATTTGTCCATACACGAAGAACTGGTGCATGTAACGGTCGAAACGACATCGATTCCCCCTGACGAATTGATCCCAAGCAATTCAGGGTTAAAGCCCCCTGTTTGAAATCAATTTGCTACAGGCTTTTTGGTTCAAATCATACGGGCACTTTTCGAATGCGAAAACGCGGTGGATCGACAGTTCATCGAGTTTCCCAGCAGGTCCGAGTGACTGGGATGATCTAACCGCTTCCGATCGCAGTGTCACGACACTGATTTGGAGCATTGTCTGTCAAAGCCCCATGTACGTGCTGAAATAGTAAAAGCGGATCCGGGCTTCCTTTTGGCGTTGGAAAATCTTGCATCATTATCCACATGACGAAATGGTTGAAACAGATTCCGGGGATTGGTCCCGCGTTGCTTGCGGCGGTGTTTTTTGGCGCAAGCACACCGTTGGCCAAGTTACTCGTGGCCGATGTCTCGCCGATCCTGTTGGCCGGATTGCTATACGCAGGCTCTGGCCTCGGGTTGGGCACTTGGCTGCTGCTGCGGCGACTGCGCCCGCGAGATGCGAGTTCTGAGGCAGGCCTGCAGCGTCGCGACTTGCCTTGGCTCGCGGGTGCGGTGCTCTTCGGCGGCGTATTGGGGCCCGTGCTGTTGATGCTCGGGTTGGCATATACCCCTGCGTCGACGGCATCCCTGCTGCTCAATACCGAGAGTGTCCTGACCGCCCTGATTGCGTGGATCGTGTTTCGCGAGAATGTTGACGTCCGCATCTTCCTGGGGATGCTCGCCATTGTTGCCGGCGGCGTGATCCTGTCATGGTCCCAGGCGCCCTCGACAGGTTTGCCTTGGGGCGCGTTCGCCATTGCCGGTGCATGCGCGTGCTGGGCCATCGACAACAACCTGACTCGCGTGGTGTCGGGCGGTGATCCCGTTCAGATCGCCGCGATCAAGGGTGGCGTCGCAGGCACGATCAACATTGCCATCGCGCTGATCATCGGGCAGCGCTTTCCGGGTCCGCTGCATGTGTTATCGGCCGGAACCATCGGGCTGATCGGCTACGGCGTCAGTCTGGCCGCCTTCGTTTTGGCTTTGCGCCATCTGGGTGCTGCGCGCACGGGCGCCTATTTTTCCACTGCACCCTTTGTCGGCGCAGCGTCGTCCCTGCTGTTGTTGAGCGAAACTCCCGGACTGAGCTTCTGGATCGCTGGTGCGCTGATGGCTTTGGGCGTCTGGCTGCATGTCAGTGAGCAGCATGTGCATGAACACGAACATGAGGCGCTCGACCATGAGCACCTGCACACCCATGATGACCACCATCGACATGCACATGAATTCGAGTGGAATGGGGGCGAACCGCATTCTCACCCGCACAAGCACGAACCCATGATCCACTCGCATCCCCACTACCCGGATCTCCACCATCGGCACGAACACAACTAGGCGCTGCATGCTTTTGACAACGTTTGCACTTCAGCGTCGGAACGATTCATTGGTCGTGCGATGAGAAGGGTGCAGCAGTCCCCTTGGACTGCTGCACCTCAGGGCATTCGGGCAACGCTGAATAAGTCCGAGGAATGCGTTATACGTCTCCACAACACAGCATGATGATAAAGTGGCGATGAAGCAGCAGACGTTGGCGTTGGCCGGTGACCAGAATCAGGGATTTGAGCAGTATCGTCGCCCGACACGACGCGATCTGTTTCTCACGGAGATGGAGAAGCTGGTGCCTTGGTCGGCCTTGTGCGCCGTGATTGAACCTTTTTATCCCAAGCGCGGCAATGGGCGTCCGCCGGTTGGACTTGAACGGATGCTTCGCATGTATTTCGTGCAGCACTGGTTCAATCTGGCCGACGTGGCCAGCGAGGACGCATTGCTGGACAGCACAGCGCTGCGTCAGTTTGTGGGCATTGACTTGGGCCGCGAGCGCGTACCTGACGGAACGACGCTGTTGAAGTTTCGACGGCTTCTGGAGAAGCATGAGCTGGGCGCCGCATTGTTTGCGCAGGTGAACGAGACGCTTGCGTTGCGGGGTCTGAAAGTAGGGACAGGAACCATCGTAGACGCCACGATAATCGGCGCACCGAGTTCAACGAAGAACGCCGACAAGGCGCGGGATCCGGACATGTGCCAAACCCGCAAGGGCCAACAGTGGTACTTCGGCATGAAGCTGCATATTGGTGTCGACAGCCGAACAGGGTTGACCCATAGCGCAGCTGTAACGGCAGCCAATGTGCACGACAAGCACCCGTTGGAAGATCTGCTGCATGGCGAGGAGCGCCGGGTCTATGGTGACAGTGCGTACGCCAGTCAAAAGGCGCTGATCGCGGAGCATGCGCCGCAGGCAAAAGACTTCACCAACCAACGAACCCGCAAAGGCGGCGAAGTCGATGAGGCCGAGCGCTCACGCAACCGGAACAAATCACGCATTCGCGCCCGCGTCGAGCATGTCTTTGGCGTCGTGAAACGACTATGGGGCTTCAGCAAAGTGCGCTATCGAGGCTTGGAGAAAAACGCGAACCGCAGCTTCGTGATGCTGGGCTTGGCCAATCTGTACCTGGCACGCAGGAAATTGGCGGTTTGATGCTCACTGGGCATCCATTGGATGCCCAGTGAGGAAAAAGTTACCCGCCAATGATCGACAATCCGATCAAAAATTGACGAATGAAAGCCGTTTTTTCATGTTGACGCACGTTGCGTCGCCAGCTCGCACTTGTTCAGCATATCCTTAGCTGTTTTTGCGCGGCACCGTCTCGCCGGCGGCTTTCTTCTCGGCATCGCATTTCGCTTGCAGTGCCTTGATGTCCACGTCCCCCATATTGTTTGAATAGTGCTCGTTGTCCGCCAGCTGATCGCAGTTCACCGGCTTGGCCTTTGTTACCGGCGGAACATAGTCATCGTGCAAGCTGGGGTCGTGGGCATGCGCGCTGGCGGCAAGCAATAGGGTGGAGGTGGCAATGGCAGAAACGAATACGGAACGTAGATCCATGATGATGCTCCAGTTGAGTGGCGCATGGCGCGCCACGGTTGTTGTGACTATGGGTGGCAAGGGTGACCAGCACTACGGCCGGTGCAGGTCGGGTTGAAATCCGACGGCTTCAACTTCCACGGTGACCGGCTCGGCACCATGGTTTTTCCAGTACCAGCCGTGGCTGCCCTCGAAGGGGGCCACGAAGGTGCCAGAGGATTCGTGCTGAGCGGCTTCGACCGCATAGCTCGTCCAGGCGTTTTTCACGTTCAAACGCTCACCGTGCATGTCGACAGCCACATCGGCGCTCGCGGTCCAGTGGAACACCAGGCCTTCACCGGTTTTGAGCTGCGCCTTGACCTCGGCACCCTTGCCCGGTTCCAGGATCACCGTGAGCGTACTGCGACGGAGTGGTCCCGCAACCAAGGAAACAGCACTGGCATCCAGGGACTGGCCATCCGATTTTCCGAACGCAGCTTCGGCCCTCGCTGCGAGGGCGGCATTCGCAGCATCCGAACCGTCGGTAGCAGAAGTTACCGGCACCTGCCCGGGTGGTGGCGGGGACGAGGGCGCTTCGGAATTTGCACCGAGCACATCGAGCCCGAGGTGGCCGCCGATTCCGGTGGGGTCGATGCCGTATTCCGCCGGCATGACAACCGTTATCAGTAAGAGAGCCGCCAAGGCCATGGACAGGCCGGTGGCCTTGAGTAGGCGCTGAGTGCTGGGAAGATTCTGATTCTGGGAAATGTTCATGCAAGCCTCGATCAGGAAACGAAATAACCAGTGAGTTGATAGCCGATCAGCACGAAGCCGGCGGTCATAAGCAGGGTATTGGCCGCGAAGGCCTGGCGGGCGAAGGCCGCACGGCGGCGCCAGAAGCCCATCGCGATCAAGATGCCGCCGAGCGCCAGCAACTGTCCCAGCTCAACCCCAACATTGAAGGCCAGGATGTTGGACACCAGACCATCGGGAGAGAGCTGGAATTCTTGCAGCTTGGTGGCCAGGCCGAAGCCGTGGAAGAAGCCGAAAACCAAAACGGCAAGCTTAGTGTTGGGCTGGAAGCCGAACCATCGCTGGAATGCGCCGAGGTTATCCAGTGCCTTGTAGACGACCGAAATGCCGATGATCCCATCGACCAGGTAGGCGTTGACGTGAACCCCGCCAAGCACACCGAATAGCAACGTCGCACTATGGCCGAGCGCGAACAGGGTCACGTAGGCGGCGACCTCGCGCATGTGATACAGAAAGAACACCACGCCAAACAGGAAAAGTAAGTGGTCGTAGCCAGTGACCATGTGCTTGGCGCCTAGATACATGAACACGATCAAGTTTTGGCCGCTGCTTTGTTCGAGGAAGACTTTGTCTCCACCGGCGACCCCGTGGGCAAATGCGGCAGAAGCAACAAAGAGCAGCGTGATCGCGACCCATCCCTGCCAGAAGGGCGAAGTTCGTGTGGGCATTGCGGGAAATTTGAATGTCATTGATGGTTCCGTTGTGGCGAAAGGATCGAAGCCTCCCTAGCGTGCAGGTCAGCGCGTAGGTAGGTCGTCCAGCACGAGCACGAGGACGTGGGCGAGCTGTCCATTGCAGAGGTTTTCGGCCAGATAAGTGCGCGGCGAGAGTCCCCGTCACGGCACCGAGTCAGCCGAGGACCGGATGGGCAAGCAACCCGCACGCACCAGTGAAAACTGCGATGCGAATACGCATGCGACGGCGAGGGCAAGGGGGAGTAGTTGCAAAGGCGTCACTCGTGTTCGAGTCCCCAGATGAGGTGGGCATCGACCAGCAAGGTGTAGTACGAGCGCAAGGCCAACACTCGGGCATCGAGCGCAGAATCTGCCGCATTCACTGCCTGCCGACGTGACAGCAGCAGAGTCTGCAAATCGACCTCGCCCAGCGAATAGGCGCGCTGGGTCAGACGAGCATTTTCACTTGTCTTGGTCCCACTTTGTTCGGCCAACTGCCAACGTTCGAAGCTACCTTTTGCATCGCTATAGGCCTGCGCAACTTCAATTTCGAGCAGTCGCAATTGCCGATCTCGCGCCGCCAGTGCCATGTCAACCTGACTCAGCGCTTGTTGCAGTCGCTGATTGCGGTGGCGCCCTGGAATCGGGATGGTCAGGCTCACGCCGATGACCCTCTCGTTGGAGAACGCCTCAGAAGCGCTATAGACCCCGATGGTCGGATCCGGGATGCGGTCCGCCCGAGCACGTGACGCCGCGAGCTCGGCCTTCTCGAACTCCACTTGGGCGATCCGGAGAGGATCGCTGGTACCCAGGATACGTTCCTTCCACACGGACTCAGCCTGAGTAACGGCCTGCGGGTCAGCCAACGTCAATGCGGCCCCATCGGCGCCCGGAAAGCGGATCCGCAATTTTGCCAGCGCCTTCTCCTCATCTGAAATCGCCAGGCTGAGCTGGCGACTGATCTCGGCGGTATCGGCCTCGATCACATTCAACTCCAGCGTGGCGGCATCGCCGGCCCGTCTACGCACTCCCACCACCCGCACGCTTTCCTCACCAAATTTGACCTGTTCCCGCATCAGTTCACGGGCGCGTACTGCGCCCTGCCAATCCATCCAGAGACCGACAAAGTCTCGGGCTGTCTCATGCATTGCTTCATCAACGCGCGTTTGCGCCAGGTCGATTTCCGCGTTGCCCAGCCGACGATCGATTGCGCGCTTTCCGGGAAGGCGCACTGTGCGGTCCACGTCCATCGCCCATTCGTTGGATGTCCGGCCACCGCCTTCATAGCGCCTGCGCTGCGACGACAGTTTGGCGGTGAACTCATAGGGCGATGCGCTGAGCATACCGGCGGCATGGCGGGCGGCTTGCAGGCCGGCATCGGCTTCTTGAACCGAAGGGTCTTGTCGCAACCACGCTTGCACTAACTCAGTCGGCGGCAACCCTGGGGGCGTCGTGACGTCCAGTACTTCGGCGCGCAGTCCCGGTGAAAGCGCCAAGAGTACGGCGACCATCAAAACCTTCATGCGATTTCTCCTTCAACAGCCAGCGCCGTCATCCAGAAACGGATACCGGTGCCGGCGAAGTCGCGTCGCAACAGTTCATTGAGCGCGCCAGATTCGTCTTCAGTCACGATGATTTGCACAAACACCATTCGGCTGCGCCCCATCACTTGCTCGCCCGCGCTCAAACGGCCGTGCGCAGTGCCGTGGCTGGAGACCGGCGTACTCGTGAAGACCTCGTCGTCGAATGTGGTCAACAACGCGTCGAGGAGTTTTTCTTCCACGTCCGGGGAACAGATCAACGAGAAGCAATATTTAGACATGACGCGCCTCCGATTTGGCGTGTGCGAAGCGTAGATAAAGAATGGGAAGCAGAATCAGCGTCAGCGCGGTTGCAGTGACCAGTCCGCCGATGACAACGATGGCGAGGGGGCGCTGGATTTCTGAGCCAGGGCCGGTCGCGAATAGCAACGGCACCAAGCCAAACGCGGTGATCGAGGCGGTCATCATCACCGGTCGCAATCGCCGCTTGGCCCCTTGGGTGACGCATGTCAGCAAGTCGTAGCCCTCTGCATGCAATTGGTTGAAGTAGCTGACCAGCACCACACCGTTCAATACCGCAATACCCAACAACGCAATGAATCCCACCGAAGCCGGCACCGACAGGTACTCGCCGGTGACCCACAACGCCACGATGCCGCCGACCAACGCGAACGGGATGTTGCTGAGCACCAACAAGGATTGACGGACCGATCCGAACGTCGAGAACAGGATCAGGAAGATCAGTCCGATCGACAGGGGAACGACCAGGGTCAACCGTGCTGCGGCGCGCTGTTGATTCTCGAACTGGCCGCCCCAGGTGATGCGGTAGCCGATCGGCAACGTCACTGCGCTGGCAATTTTTTGCTTGGCTTCCTCAACGAAGCCGACGAGGTCGCGGCCGGTCACGTTGGCAATGACCACGCTGTATCGGCTGCCCATCTCACGATCGATCTTGACCGGACCGCTTTCGCGCTTCAGTTCCGCCACACTTTCCAGCGGCACGTTGCCACCATCGGGCGTGGCGATCTGCAATGCGGAGAACTCTGCGGGCGACAGCCGCACGCGGTCCGGGCCGCGAATCAATATCGGCACGCGCCGATTGCCCTCGATCACGGTACCCGCACGTTGTCCTTCAATCTGGATGCGCAATGCATCCTGCACTTCCTCCACCGACAGGCCAAACCGGCCGGCTGCCAGGCGATCGACAATCACTCGCAGGTACTGCACACCGTCGTTCTGAACGGTGTACACGTCCTGGTTGCCTGGAACGGTCTTCATGATTCCTTCGATACGCGTCGCCAGCTCATTGAGCGTGTCGAGGTCCGGACCGAACACCTTGATCGCGATATCGCCGCGCACGCCGATGATCATTTCCGATACGCGCATGTCGATCGGCTGAGTGAAGCTGTACTTGATGCCCGGCAACTGATCGAGCACTTCGCGGATCTTGACGATCAGCGCCTCCTTGTTGGCGAATTTCCATTCCTCGCGCGGCTTCAGCACCAGAAATGTATCGGTCTGGTTGAGGCCCATCGGGTCCAAACCAATCTCGTCCGAGCCTGCGCGTGCGACCACCCCGACGATCTCGGGAATGTTCTGCATTAGCGCCTGGTGAATCTTCAAATCCAGCGCCGCGGTTTCCTCCAGGCTGACCGAGGGCAGTTTCTCGATACCCACGATGATGTCGCCCTCATCCATGGTCGGCATGAAGGTCTTGCCGACCTGGGTGTACACCAGCCCGGCAACCACCAGCAGCGCACCGGCAACGATGAAGACGACCTTGTGCCGTGCCATCGCCCAATCGAGCGCGGGCGAATAGAGGCCAAGCAGCCTGCGCGGCAACCAAGGCTCCTCTTGCGATACGTTCTTGATCAGGAACGAGCTGATTACCGGGATCGCGGTGAGAGAAAGCACCAGCGAGCCTGCCAGCGCAAAGGCGATGGTCAACGCGACGGGCACGAAGAACTTTCCTTCCAGACCCTGCAGGGTCATCAAGGGCAAAAAGACCGTGATAATAATCAGGATGCCGGCGGTAACCGGAACCGCCACTTCGCGAACGGCGCGAAACACGATGTGCAGGCGAGGCACCTTGCCTTTGGTGGGGTCGTGGGCCAGATGTTCCACGACATTTTCGACCACCACGACCGCCGCATCGACCAACATGCCCAAGGCAATGGCCAAACCGCCGAGGCTCATCAGATTGGCCGACATGCCGGCACCGCGCATCAGGATAAACGTCGACAGGGCAGCCAGCGGCAGCACCAACGCGACCGTCACCGCGGCACGCACGTTGCCGAGGAATAAGCCAAGCAGAACCAGCACGATCAACGTCGCTTCCAGTAGCGCCTTGGAGACCGTACCCACCGCTTTCCCGACCAGCTCGGCGCGGTTGTAGAAGACTTTGAGTTCAACGCCCTTGGGCAAGCTGGGCATGATCTCGTCGATCTTCGCGGTGACGCCATTGACCACTTCGCGCGCATTCGCACCAGCCAAACCCAGCACCAGCCCTTGCACCGCTTCGGCCTTGCCGTCCATCGTCACCACGCCGTAGCGCGTGGTCGACCCGAGGCGGATTTCGGCGACATCCGCCAGGCGAATCGGCGCCCCGGCCTTGCTGCCGACGACCACGGCGCGCAAGTCGTCCTGGTCGCGGATGTTGCCTTCGGTGCGAATGAGTAAGACTTCATCGCCCTCGCCAAGGCGTCCGGCACCGTCGTTACGATTGTTGCGCTCGATTCGCTCCTTGAGGTCGGCCGTGGACAGTCCGACGGCGGCGAGCTTTACCGGGTCCGGGATCACCTCGAAGCTGCGAACGGTACCGCCCAGCGCATTGACGTCGGCCACGCCCGGCACCGAACGCAACGCGGGACGGACTACCCAATCGAGCAAGCTACGCTTCTCATCGAGCGACATGTCCTTCGCCTCGATGGTAAACATGAACATCTCACCCAGTGGCGTGGTGATCGGCGCCATGCCGCCGCTTATTCCGTTCGGCAGGTCGGCCATGATGCCGTTGAGCCGTTCGCCCACTTGCTGGCGAGCCCAGTAGATATCGGTGCCATCCTGGAAGTCGACGGTGACATCGACCAGGCCGTACTTGGCGACCGAACGCAACATGCGCTGACGCGGAATACCCAGCATTTCTACTTCGATCGGGATCGAGATACGTGTTTCGATTTCTTCCGGCGTCATGCCGGGAGCTTTCATGATGATCTTGACCTGGGTGCTCGATACGTCCGGGAATGCATCGATCGGCAGGTTGCGGAACGCATACCAGCCGAATCCGGCCAGTAATACCGTGGCCAACAGAATGAACAAGCGCTGCGCGAGCGCGAACTGGATCAGTCGCTGCAGCATGTTATTCGCCTCCGCTCTCGCCAAGCCAGGCGGCCTTGAGCGCAATCACGCTGGTGATGGCGACTTCATCATCCGCCTCGAGAGGACCGCTGAAGGTGACGGTCTGACCGGCGCTGCTCACAACCGTCACCGCCTTGGCTGTGAAGCCGTCGCCGCTGCGCACGAACACATAGTCTTCCTTGCCCTGTCGCACCACCGCGCCTATCGGCACCGTCCAAGCAGCCGCAGTCACCGCGTTGGGCACCAGTGCTTGCACGAACTCCCCGGGGCGCAATTGATCGGCACCCTCGATCACATCGGCACGCAGGGTCACCGTCTGGCCCGCGCTGACGGTGGAACCCACGCTGAGTGGCACCGCAACAACGGCACGCTCAGGCACGGTGATTTTCCGCGTCGTCGCCCCACTCGATGCCCGCGACGCGGGTACCTGTATATCGAGCCACAAGTGCCCGAGCGTCGCCATATGCAACAAGGGCTCGGCGCGATTAATGCGCTCGCCGGGTTTGATCTGTATCGACAGCACCGTTGCAGTTGTCTGCGCGAGCAGGGTCAGCCCATCCTGCAAGCTGCCACCGCTCGCGATGCGGTTGATGCTGTCAATGTCGAGGCCTGCCAGTCGCAAGGCGGCGCGTGTTTGTCGATCGCGGGCCCCACCACTGTTCGCCGCCGCTTCTGCTTCAAGCACGCGGCGCCTTGGAATGATGCCTTCGGCGAAGAGTTCGCGCTCGCGCTTCAGTGTCTGTTGAGCGAGCCGGCTGGCGCTCGCTGCCTCCATCAGTTGCAGTTGCAGCTCGCCAAACTCGGGGCTGGCCAATCGCAACAGCGGATCGCCCGCACGCACGGTCTGGTTCTCGCCGACCAGGATCCTGTCCACCATGCCGGCAACCGGCGCGCTGACTACCTGTTCGTTTTGTGGGGGCAACACCACCCGCGCCGGATAGGTCATGCCACCCGGTAGCGTGTTGCTGTCCAAACGCTGCACCGTGATGTCCAGTGACTTCATCTGGGCGGCCGACACTTTGAAGCTATCGGCGGCGTAGGCCACCGGCAGGGCGAGCAACAGTGCAGAGCAAAGTACTGTCTTGGAGAGGACAGTTCCAAAAAGGCGATTCATGAGTGTAAAACTCCGAGATTGCAAAAGAAATATATATGAACGAGGCGCTGCATCGAGCGGAGCCACGGCTTCGCCCAGCGACTGCGGATGCAGGTGCGCGATCAGGGCAAATCGAGGCGTGGCCGTGGGCAGAACGCCAGCGACGTACTCGCAGGCCAACCCATGTACAGCGAGGTCCCGTCGTGCGTTTTTAGTTGGATTGGACGTCAGCTCATACGCAGTCGGGATGGCCTTTGCTGGCGATGTTCCTGCAGCAGGTAGCCAGACGATGGTTGAGCTGTTCGCTGAGTTGGGCGTAGGCGCACGTGCCAGCAAGTGATCTCGCCAACAAGCCACGCACGCAGAAGCACACAACGATTGCATGGCGCGCCTGAAAGAGACGGCACCACGCGCCCCGGCAAATGCCAAGGCGAGAAACCTAAGCGGAAACAGACCTCACCTCCAGATCGAGACCAACGCAGAAGCAAGCCACCCTGAAACAGGCAGCGCTACGACGGCATCAGGCGATCGGAGGTCGGAAAAGTGAGGCGAGCTGCGGGGGCCTCGTCGAGGGAAAATCCACCACAGGCAATTTGGAAGCGGCGGGTACTACCGGCGAAGAAACCCACGCCGTCCAGATGTTGGCCGAAGAACCCGTATCAACCTGGTGCATCAGCCCATGGGCACCCGTAAAGTGATCGGGATCAGGAGTTGGGGCGCGGTTGTCAGGTTGGTCATGGCCATGATCGTTGGCACCAGCCAGCGTCGCATGCTCGACATCATGCAGCGTGCTCAACTGGTTGAGCATCGGCCGGACCATCACTCCCAGCATCAACAGCACCAGAAAACTGGTGCGCACGGTTGATCGCAGAAGTGAGGAAATGCGGGGCATCCAAATAGAGTACGACACGAGCATGACGTCCACAACCGTAATGCGCAAAGCCCCTCCTTTGCGGAGGCGGCTACTCCCCAGTGACGGGGGTCAAAATAGCAATGTAGGATCCTCGTGTCGACGCCCCGGGGGGCGACACAAGTTCGCGCGCGTTGAACTGACACAATGTTTGGCGCGTCAATTTTGACTTTCATTGAAAGGAATTTGCGGGAATGGCTTTCTTCTCTCACTGACCGCACCCGCATTCGCGACTGCCAGACGAAGCCTTCGATGAACCTGTGCGTACTAATGCGGTCACATATGGGCGACTACTCTGCCGGAACCTTCATGTCATTCGCTAAAATGCCGATCAGATCTGGAAGCCCGAAATCGCTGTGATGACCCGCAGAGGCCATCGACGCTTGCGAGTAGCCATTGTGGTGACGATCTGTCTGTTGATCCAGCAGATTACCCTGGCCGCCTATGCCTGCACGATGACGATGGCCCCGATCGCTTCCGTCGCCATGACCGAGAACTGTGCGGCCATGGAGAATCAACGGAACCATCCGCCAACGGCGCTGTGCCAGAAGCACTGCTCGCCTGACCCGACCTCCGAGATCCACCAAAGCCTTCCGAGCGTGCCGGCGCTGGCATTGCCGCCGGTGACATTTGGCCCCGTGATCTCTCGAATCTCCACCGGTGAGTCTTTCGCGCCGGACAGCTCACTTGCCCGGTCGCATCCGCCGCCGCGCCTGCGCTACTGCCGCCTGCTGATCTAGATCTCCGTCCCGTACCTGCCATTCGTCGCACCGCTTCTGCGATAGCGATGCTCTTGCGCTTGTGTGTTCGGAGTTCCCATGAATGTTTTAAAGCTGAGTGCGTGTGTGCCCGTTTTGGTACGCACGCAATGCCCGTCCCTTATTCTTCGCATCGCCGCCCTGGTGATGGTGATCGTGGCCCCGTTTTCCCGCACGATGGCGGCTGACAACGCACTTACGATCAACGAAGCCGTCCGGCTCGCCGCTGAACGTGCTCCGATGCTCCTTGCGAGGCAGTCCTCTCGCGTCGCTGCCTCGGAAGACTTGGTGCGTTCCGATGCCTTGCCGGATCCAACGCTCACCTTAGGCGTGCAGAACCTGCCCATTGGTGGGCAGGACGCGTTTACCGTTTCACGCGATCGAATGACGATGCGGCGGATCGGTCTTTCGCAAGCGTTGCCTTCCCGTAGCAAACGCGATGCGAGACGCGAATTCGCACACGCTCGGCTTGAACAAGCGGACGCCGAGGCGCTGGCCACTGCACTGGATATCAAGCGCGCCACGGCGAGAGCGTGGGTACATCGGTGGGCGGCGGAAAAGGAGCGAGATCTACTCGGCGAGCTTCGTGAACAAGCAGGACTATCGGTTCAGGCGACGCAGGCGCGATTGCGCGGCGGCAGCGGTTCCGCCAGCGATGCATTGGCTGCGCGCAGCGCTGAACTGGAGCTGCAGAACCGGATCGACGAAGCCGATGTCCGCATCGAGCAGGCTCACGCCGGCCTGGAGCGCTGGTTGGGCGAGCTGCCAGAAAGGGCCCTGGCGCCGCCTCCGGATTTTTCCCGCGCCCCTTTCCAGGAAGCCGAGTTGCTGGCCGATCTGGATCGTCAAGGCCCGCTGCTGAGCTGGGATGCCCGGGAAGCTGCCGCCGCCGCCGCAGTGGCCCTGGCTCGCGCCGAGAAGCGGCCCGACTGGAGTGTCAGCGCCGGCGTGGCGCGCCGCGGCGCTGGCGCATCGAATGTGATCTGGCTGGAAGTCGGAGTGGGACTGCCGCTGTTCTCCGGCAACCGTCAGGATCGCGGTGTCAGCGCACGCACGGCGGATCTCGATGCCATCCGCGCGACACGCGAGGATGCCCGTCGCATGCAAGCCGAATCCATACGCAAGGATTTTGCGCTTTGGGAAGGCTTGATTCGCCAAGAGGTTCGCTTGCGCGACACGTTGCTGCCGTTGTCCCGCGATCGCAGTCGCACCGCACTGGCCGCCTACGCCGGTGGTGCCTCACTGCAGGACTGGCTGGATGCGCGACGCGACGAGATCGACACCCGCATTGACTATGCCGAGGTCCTCGCTCGATGGGGTCAAGCCTGGGTCGAACTGGCCTATCTGCTGCCGGATACCGATGTGGATTCGGCGCACTCCCCAATCACCCAGGAGTCGACACGATGAACCGTTCACTCAAGCGTCCTGCCCTCTGGGTCAGTGCCATTCTGGTCATTCTGACGTTGCTCGAAGGGGCCAACTACTGGTTCGGGTTTCGACGGGCTGCCGACATGGATTCCGGCACGAGCGGCGAAAAGACCGTTCTGTATTGGTACGACCCGATGGTTCCCGACAAGCACTTCGAGAAATCCGGGAAGTCGCCCTTCATGGACATGCAACTCGTGCCCAAATACGCGCAAACCACTGCCGCCGCCAAGGCCGAACCGATGTACTGGTACGACCCGATGATCCCCGACAAGCATTTTGACAAGCCCGGCAAATCACCCTTCATGGACATGCAGTTGGTGCCCAAATATCCCGATGGAGCGGGTGACGATGGCGGGTCGATTCGGATAAGTCCCGCCACCTTGCAAAATCTTGGCGTGCGAACCAGCCAGGTTGAATCGGGCACCTTATCGGCCGCGGCGCACGTTCCCGGCAGCGTTGCCTGGGACCAACGATCGGCCTTCGAGATCAACGCACGCGTCGATGGTGTGGTCGATATCCTTGGCATTCGAGCGCCCTATGAAACCGTGCGCAAAGGCCAGGCGCTGGCCGAGCTGATTGCACCGGAATGGAGCGCGGCTGCGCAGGAATATCTCGAACTTGGGCGCGCCGAATCTGCCGATGCCCGTGCGTTGCGAAGCGCCGCACGCCATCGGCTGCTGGTACTGGGCATGGACGAGGGGCAGATCCGCCATTTGCGTGGAGGAAATCCTCGCGTGGTAGTGCGTGCGCCAGCCGATGGTGTCGTAAGCTCGTTACAGGTGCGCCAAGGTCAGCGGGTTCAGGCAGGCATGCCATTGATGACGATCCATGGGCTCGATACGGTCTGGGTCGAGGCGGCCATCCCGCAAGCCCAGGCGGCCGGTATCGTGCCGGGCACAGAGGTTATCGCTGAGGTTAGCGCGTTCCCTGGCGAATCGTTCCGGGGTTCGGTCGAGTCCTTGCTTCCCGATCTTGATGCGGGCACGCGAACCCAGATGGCGCGCATCGTCCTCGACAATCCCGGACACCGGCTCGCACCGGGCATGTTTGCGGACTTGCAGTTCGCAAGCGACACGCGTGATTCCCATCTCTTGATTCCTGACGGCGCTTTGATCGCTACCGGCACCGATGCGCGCGTGATTGTGGTCGTGGACGATGGAACGTTCCGTCCCGTGCGTGTGATCGCAGGCCACTCCGCCGCCGGCAAGACGGAAATCCTCAAGGGACTGAACGTCGGTGATCGCGTGGTCGTCTCGGGACAGTTTCTGATCGACTCGGAGGCAAGCCTGTCCGGCGCGCTGGACCGCTTGTCCACACCCGACGGAGACATGGGAGGCAGCGGCAACGCCGACGACGGCGGCATGCCCGGCATGGACATGCCGGCACCACAACAACCGCCGGCGATGGACGCGGACATGCGCAATGACGCCGACGCCATGAAGGACATGGCTGCTGATCGGAACATGCCTGGGACGTCGCAATCACAGGAGCACCCACGATGATTGCGCGCATCATCCACTGGTCGATCGGCAATCGTTTCCTCGTCTTGCTGGCTGCCGCCGCCCTGGCCGTCGCTGGCGTCCTTGCCATCGAACGTACGCCCCTGGATGCACTGCCGGATCTGTCGGACACCCAGGTGATCCTGCGCACCAGTTGGCCCGGACAAGCGCCGCAGATCGTCGAGGATCAGGTCACCTATCCGCTGGCGACCACCATGATGTCGGTACCGGGAGCGACCACGGTGCGCGCCTTCTCGTTCTTCGGCGATTCGTACGTCTACGTGTTGTTCGCCGATGGCACCGATCCCTACTGGGCGCGCTCACGCGTGCTCGAATATCTGAGCCAGGTCCGCGACAAGCTGCCCGAGGGCGTGAGCCCCACGCTCGGACCGGATGCCACGGGCGTCGGCTGGATCTACGAATATGCCTTGGTCGATCGCAGCGGCCAACATGATCTCGGTGAACTGCGTGGCTTGCAGGACTGGTTCCTGCGCTATCGGCTCAAGACCGTTCCTGACGTCGCCGAAGTCGCCAGCATCGGCGGCATGGTGCGGGCCTGGCAAGTCGTCGTCGATCCGCAGGCGCTCGCGGCGCGAGGACTGACAGTTCAGCAGGTCAAGACCGCGATCCGCGACGCCAATGGAGCCAGCGGGGGTTCGGTGATCGAGCAAGGCGAGGCCGAACTGATGGTGCGCAGTGTGGGCTACCTGGCCTCACAAGTGGAATTTGAGAGCATCCCCCTGCAGACCGGAAGAGACGGAGTGCCGGTGTTGTTGCGCGATGTCGCCCAGATTCGGCGCGGACCGACACTGCGGCGCGGGATTTCCGAGCTTGACGGTCAGGGCGAAGTCGCCGGCGGCGTCGTCATCTTGCGCTCGGGCAAGAACGCACTCACAGCGATCGATGCGGTCAAGGCGCGCCTGCAGGAGCTCAAAGCCAGTTTGCCTGAGGGCGTCGAGATCGTTCCGACCTACGACCGATCGGTCCTGATCCGCGCCGCGGTCGACAACCTGTCGCACAAGCTGATCGAGGAATTCCTGGTTGTGGCCTTGGTCTGCGCGCTGTTCCTCTGGCACCTGCGTTCATCGCTGGTCGCGGTGATCACATTGCCGCTCGGCGTGCTGGCCGCGTTCATCGTCATGCAATGGCAAGGCGTGAGTGCCAACCTGATGTCTCTGGGCGGCATCGCGATCGCCATCGGCGCGATGGTCGATGCGGCCGTGGTGATGATCGAGAACACGCACAAGCACATCGAGGCCTGGCAGTTGGCCCATGAAGATCGCGATGAGCCCAGCGCATCGGAACGCTGGGGCCTTGTTGGTGCGGCGGTGGCTGAAGTGGGCCCAGCCCTCTTTGTCAGCCTGCTCGTGATCACGCTTTCGTTCCTGCCGGTGTTTGCATTGGGTGCGCAGGAGGGACGGCTGTTCAAGCCCTTGGCCTACACCAAGACCTACGCCATGGCTGCCGCCGCGGGGCTGTCGATCACCTTGATCCCGGTTTTGATGGGTTATCTGGTGCGTGGCCGCATTCGGTCCGAGCACGCCAATCCGGTCAATCGTGCGTTGACCGCGGTGTATCGGCCTGCACTAGGCTGGGTCTTGAAAGCACCAAAAATGGTGCTGTTGGCCGCCGGGATCGTGCTGGTTTCGGCGGTGTTGCCATGGAGCCGCTTGGGCAGTGAATTCATGCCGCCGTTGAATGAAGGGACGCTCCTGTACATGCCCACCGCGCTGCCCAGTCTCTCTGCAGGCAAGGCTTCCCAGCTTCTGCAACTGACCGACCGGATGCTCAAGACCGTACCCGAAGTCGAGCATGTCTTCGGCAAGGCTGGGCGCGCCGATTCGGCCACCGATCCCGCACCCTTGACCATGTTCGAAACCACGATCACTTTCAAACCAAAGGCGCAGTGGCGTGCCGGGATGACGATCGAAAAGCTCAAAGGTGAGCTTGATGCCGCTGTGAGGGTGCCCGGTCTGACCAATCTGTTTGTCTACCCGATCCGCAACCGCATCGACATGCTCGCGACCGGCATCAAGAGTCCAATCGGCATCAAGGTACTGGGTCCGGATACCCGCCGACTGGAGCAATTGGCATCGCAGATCGAAGCGGTGGCCAAGGCGGTCCCCGGGGTGAGTTCGGTGATCTCGGATCGCGCTGCAGGGGGACGATACGTCGATATCACCGTGCGGCGAGACGCTGCGGCCCGATATGGCCTGACACAGGCCGCCGTGCAGTCCTTGCTGGCCATGACCGTAGGCGGGGCACCGATCGACCAGACGGTCGAGGGCCTTGAGCGCTACCCGATTGTGTTGCGTTATCCACGAATCCAACGCGATTCACTGTCTGCGCTTCGCGAGATGCCGATCGTCACCGCCAATGGCAGCCAGATCACCCTTGGGCAGGTAGCGGATATCGGTCTCAGCGGAGGTCCGCCGATGCTTAAGAGCGAAAACGGGCAGCTGGCGACGTATGTCTACGTCGATACGTCGAACTCCGATCTTGTCGCACAAGTCGAAGCGATCCGGCAGGCGGTGGCTGCAAAACTTGACCTGCCCGCTGGCTACACGTTGGCCTGGTCGGGCCAGTTCGAGTATCTGCAACATGCCTTGGAGCGATTGCGCCTTGTGGTGCCGGCAACGCTTGGCATCGTTTTCCTGCTGATTTATCTGGTGTTCCGCCGGGTCGACGATGCATTGATCATCATGCTCAGCCTCCCGCTTGCGCTGGTGGGCGGGCTTTGGCTGATCTGGCTGCTCGGGCATTCGATCTCGGTGGCGACCCTGATCGGATTTATCGCGCTTGCCGGCGTGGCAGCGGAATTCGGCATCATCATGCTGCTGTACTTGTGGCACGCGTGGGAAAGACAACTCGCGATAAACCCCGCTGCGGGCGATGCAGAACTCGATATCGCAATTCGCGAAGGTGCTCTCCAGCGTGTGCGGCCCAAAGCCATGACGATCGCTGTCATCCTGGCAGGCCTGCTTCCAATCATGATCGGGACCGGAGCAGGCTCGGAAGTCATGCAGCGCATTGCCGCACCCATGGTCGGTGGCATGATCACGGCTCCCCTGTTGTCGATGCTCGTTATTCCAGCGGCGTTCCGGCTATCGCGCCGCCGCGACCTTGCGCGACGTGCCCAACACAATTTGAAAGCCATGACATGAGCAAGATCGGACTTCTTCTTCCAAAGGAGTGCTGGCACATCGGCAGGACGAAAATTCGTTGCCAAACGTGAAGGACCCACTGCGGTGGTGGTGTGGATCGGTGGTGTTGGACTCCAGAACCAGGGGGTCAATGCCGCCGATCCGACCGACAGCGCATGTTTTCGAGATGCCGACAGGTTCTCTGGCGATGGTCATACGAAGTGTTCTTTGAGTGGCTAGGTCAGCCGTGGTGCGTTTCTCACCTAAAACGCACACTACTAGAGATCCTCATCGCAAAAGTTCAATACCAAAACTTAGGAGCAGTCACTCGTTTCTCCGAACCACGCCACCTCATGGAAAGTGACCTCGCGCAAGATTGCCCAGCCAAATTTCGAATTCCGCCACAGTGTCGAACGGAAAATCCGCGATCTGTGTCGCCCGAAATGTGGCCAGTTGCGCGGTATTTCGTTCGAGGCCGTTGTAGCCGAACTCCCTCGTCCCGGTGGCGGCTAGCGCGGACATCCACGCGATCACGTGGCCAACATCTGCTTCGAGGTGAGCCGCGGTGAGCTTCTGTCCTGTGAGCTGCCCATGCAGGATCTTATTTCGGTACCGATGGATGCGACTGATCTCCGGGGATAACTGCGCATGTGCGACACCGATAAGGTCGGCCTCAGTACATCGTGCGAGGCGCACGATGCCTGATAGGAACGTGCTGGGGTAGAGCTGGCGGTTGGCGAGGATCGCTCTGTTGATCGCGCTCTGCGCTAGCATGTCCAGACCGAAATGTTGCTGGACGAGAAAGCTAAAAAGTCGACGGGTCTGCTTTTCGTACTTCACCCAGGTAAGGATCAGCGCGTCGACGCGGCGGGTCGACGCCTGTAACTCCCAGATAGCTTGTACGGTTGCGAATTCGCCTTTTAAGGGATCAGGAATGGTGAGTGTGCCCATTGGGTCTCCTCATGTAGTTCAAGCGTTGCCAGGCACGTGCTTGAAAGATTGCTGGGGGTCACTATTGCATCGTCAACGAAATACGACCGTGGCGGCAGCGCTTGCGATTTCAAGTGATGCCCAAGCAGGAGGGGTAGCAACCTGGACGCCTCCAATTGGAAATTTCGTGCAAGGCGATCACTTGTTCCAATCTACTTCATTTGTTGACATCAATGAACGCACATCGCGTGCTTGGAGATGTCGTCGGCGCACCCAGCCGATGTGACAGAGATTGCATCTGGAGGTCGAGGCTGACGTGTGTGCCACCCCCGTGCAGGGGTCGTACGAGCTCCGCAATGACCAAGCTCGCGGCGACTGCGCCCACGAACGGCGTGGCCACCGCCTTGGTGGCGAGCATCGTCACTCCGCACAAATCGCCGCTGTCGTGCGCGAGCTGTTGGTAGGCCTCATTGAGCGTGGCGACCCCTTGGCTTGCCGCCTGTGCAGGCCACAGCTCGCTGGCCGGCCGCGGTCCGGGCAAGGTATGCATCCGCAGGCTGCGGAAGTCGCGGTAACCGCTGCCCAAACCGGCCTCGATCACCAGCGCGAATGCGGCCGTGTCGAGGTCGCGCCTCGCGGCGATGTTGTCTACGCCAAACAAGGCGACCGTCGGTTCACCTTGCTGCAGGCGGTGGTGTGCGCCGAACCGGCGTTCAACGAGCTCGATGTCAAAGCCGATCGCCTCCAGGCGGCGCGCCACCACGCGGGTCTTGCGCACCTTGAGATCGTCGGCACCCACCAGAAGGCAGGTACTCAGGTTCGACGTGGTAACCCGGTCCACGTCTTGGAGCACGAGGCGGGGGCGTCGATCCTGCGGATACGGCAGCATTCCTAGGACCCATGCGTAGGCTTGGCCTAGATGTCCTACCCCGACCAGCCACAGGTCGTTGGGCAAGTACGCAAGTCGAGGACCTCGCCATTCGGGCGACTGCCAGTCGGCGACCGCCAACGGATTCCACAAGGACAGGCCGATTCGGCGGTGGCCTGCCTCGAGTGAGTCTCCGCGTACGTGCGAGAACGCTTCGCTCACCGCTAATGCGCCGGCGCAAACGCCCGCCAGGGGATTGTCATCGCTCGTGGTCAGATGGCCGCCGCTGCCGACGGGGGCGATTTGCGCGCACCAGCCATCCCACGTCGGTCGAATGGCGAACGTGGCGCTGGACGGAACCGCACCGTCCCCGATGAGCAGCGACGGAACGTGCGGGGTCGGGGCGTCGACCACCGTGCCGCCCAGTTGCTGCACAACCTGCGCCGTGGGCAGGCCGGCGAACAGGGGCAACCGAAGGAGGGGGGCGAGGTCGCCATCCACCTCCACGCGGCCAAGGAATGCTCGGGACGCGGTGCTAAGCGCCGTTACGAAGCACGCTTGGCCGGCAAGGGTGTCCGCCCAGCCCGTGCCCAAGTGGATTCGCACGCGATACTGCTGGAAGAGGGCAAGCGCCGCTTCGGGCGTAGTGGCTTCGCCGGCATCGAGCGCCAGCTTGGCCAGGCGGTGCATCGAGTCGGAATCGAACTGGTTCATGCAGTGTCCTCTGCCGCAGCGAACGTAATGAGCGTGGTGACAGGCGGGCCGCGAAAGCGCTGCCAGCGATGAGCACCCTGGTACAGATACAGGCCGACATCTTCGAGGTGCACGGGCCCTTGGGCGAAGTGGGGAACGATGAGTGCAAGGTGACCGGCGATTGCGAGCATCGGGTTCTCGCTGTCGCTGCGGCTCTGTCCGGCCCCGTAACGATGGGTGTGCACGTCGGCCACCACATCGAGGTCGTGGTCGGCGCAGTAGGCCCACAGCCGACCGAAACTGGCGGCGGACAAGTGCACGAAGTCCGCCTGCAGGGCGTCGTGCTGCAGCTGTTCGTACGGAAGGAAGTGGGTCGCGACACGCCGATCGCGCTGCACCTTGCCCAGCAGAAAGCCGCCGCTCTCGCGCACCCCCGCACCCTGCTGGCGAAGATGCGCGAGGGTCGCTTGCCACAACGCAGGGGAGAGCTCAAGCAGCGGCGCTGACATGGTCGTGGCCTTGCAAGAGGTCGTGGACGACTTCCAGGTAGTGCGAGATCCCCTTCGCCGGTTTCCAGATGAGCTGGGGATACTGAGACAGCCATGCATCGTGACCGACCAGGCTCTCCCGGTCGCAGGGCAGGTACAGGGCATGTCCGTTCTTCCACTCAGGCCTGAAGGCCAGGCGCATGCACTCGCCACCGGTGGGCCAGCGTGCAGCGGCCAGGTGACAATCGCCTTCGAGGTCCCAGAAGCCGCCGGTCGGCGCAATAGCCGGGAAGCCTTTGCAGTTGAGCCGGAGCACGAACTCCTGCCCGTCGGGTGCGAAGACGCCCACGAAGACAAACGGCCAGTCGACCCGGTGAAATCGCCAGCGCCCCCGATCCTGGCCCGACAGGAAGCGCGCCGACGCGAGGTCGGCGCGCAAGGACAGCTCATCCGGCGATACCTGCGCGGCCATCAGCCGTTGATCCGGTGTGCAGGCACCAGGTCGAACACGATGGAGCAGTTGGGGTGCTGCACCAGGGCACCAACGTGGGTGTCCATGTCCGGCTGCTCGTTGGAGCCGGCGATCTGCAAGACGTGCTCAGCGATGTCGCCGGCCTTCATGCCGAACTGGCGCCCAGCCCACTGACGAATGCGACCGATCGTCGTCGCAGGGCGGAAGCGGTGTTCCTCCGTGCGCCCCCCAAAACGAACCCCGACCGTCACGTGCTTGCAGCGATGCAAGTGGACGCGCACGCCGTGGCCCTGGTTCAGGTCCTTGACACGTCGAGGCGACGGGGCGTCCTCGTCGTCCGCGTCATCGTCCTCGACGGAAAGCGAAAGCTCTAAGGCGTCGGTGCCAGGCGGCAGCAGGGCAAGGGCGGCGCGCTTGAGATCGGCGATGGTGGCGTGGCCGTCGATCTCGACCAGCTTGATGTCGGAAAAGTGCTCCGACTGCACATAGACACGGGTACTGGACATGCGGTGTTACTCCTTTGGGTTGGAGCCGCGCGTTTTTGCGTGGCTCTTAAGGAGTAAGTCGCAGTGAATCCCAAAAATCGGAAACCAATCCGCCGCGTGACGCTACGCAGGGCAGTACAGGAAGTGCCGGCATCCCGGGCACACCCACGAACTGGGCGCCGCGCTGAACTGACCGACCGATAGTGCCTGCGCGAAGTGCGTCAAGTTGAAGTCCGGAACCAGATGCCCATACGCCACGACGGGCTCAGTCTGGCGTGTGCTCAGAACATGCAAGCTGCCTTGGAAGCGCAGCGGCGGGTACGCCTCATTGAGATGTTTGAGCACCCATCGGATGGCCTTGTGCTGCTTGGCCAGTGGGCTGGACGGCTGCGCGCGCACAAAGTGCAAGGTAACCGCATTGCCTTGGCGCGTGATGCGGTGTGAAATCACACGAATGGGTAGCCCGTCGCACACCACGTCAACCGGGGGCGCCACCGCCACGCGGTCGGCGCCGGACCAGGCGCGTCCGGCCTGCAAGAGCTGGTCGGCGTACGCCCGAAGGTGCGGCCTGGTCACCTCATAGTCCTCGGGAAGCCTGCTCAGTTCGAGTTTCACGTCGTTCACCGGCGTCGAAACCTCGCCTCCGTGCGGCACGAAAAGCTCGCGCAAGACCGCGGACTCGATGCGTACGGCCGGATGCAATCCCGCCGCTGGCGTCAGCTGCCTCACTTCGTCGTAGTAGTAGCGACGAGGACACGTGCGGTACGTCACGAACTCCTTCAAGCCCACGGGCAAGGAGGGCCCTTGTGCGGTCCGGTGCGTGGTGCTGGTGGTGTCGGCCTGGACCCGCGTGCCGACGACACGATCAAGCAAGTGAGAGGCGCGCTGCACCGTAGGCGTGCACGCCGCCTTGTAGTAGCTCTTCTCCTCGTACAAGGTCAGATGCGAGCGCGCACGCGACAGGGCGACATAGAGCTTGTTTGACGCCTCGGACTTGGCTTCGTCCACGCCGCCGGCCGTCTGCGTAAACGCAGCGGGAAGCCAGGCTGCGTCGTCGGACCGCTCGAAGTGGCGGGCGTCGACGTCCATCAGGTGAACGGCTTCAAACTCCAGTCCTTTGCTCTGGTGGATCGTCATCACGGCCACCGCCTCCAGCCGCTCGGCTTCCGGCGGCGGAATGCGCAGATCGCGGTCCTCCGCCAGACGCAAGCGCCGGCGCAGCCGGGTCAGGAATGTGCCCACGGTCTGGTAGGCGCGGCCACCGTCAGGAACGCGCAAGTAGTAGATGATCTGCCAAAGCGCGAGTCGTCGCGTCACCGCTTGCAAGTCGTCGCCCGCTTCGTATGCCCCGAGCCATCCGGTGCGATCGAACAGCACCGTGCACGCGACGTCCCAAGGCGAGTCGCGTGCGCTCAATCCAGCAAAGGTTTCGCGCCACCGCTGCAACGCAACTACGCCCGCGACGGACAGGCCGATCGGCGGAGCGGTGAGCCAAGATAAGGGCTCGGGGCGGGTACGTCGAAGATGGGCAAGCAGAAGGTCCAGGTCTTCGGCGGGCAGGGCCAATCCCGGCAATTGCGCGATCCGCACGAGCGCACTTCCCGAGCGATCGACAAACAATTGCAGCAGCGCCAGCAGGTCTTTCACCTCCGGGCGTTGAAAGATGTCGCCCAGATGCAACACCGGAATGCCGGCGGCCACCAAGGCCGCCGCCGCGGCATCGCAGGTGTCGTGCCTGCTGGCCAGGATCACCTGGTCGCGATAGGCGACGCCTTGGGCCTGCAGCCCGCGCACACGCGAGACCAGCTCGCCATGGGCGATGCTCGGGTCATCGCAGCTCACAAGTGTCGGACGCAGCCCGCCTTGGCCCCTGATCGGCGCGACGCCGTCCAGCGGAAGCACGCCCTGCAGCGGATTGTCGTCGCGGCCAGTGTGCTCCACGAGCCGAACGATCTCCTCGAAGCTGCGCCAGTTGCCGTTGAGTCGAAACACGCGGTGCTTGGGAAAATCATCCTCGAAGCGAACGATGTTGCGCATTGATGCGCCGCGAAAGCGGTAGATCGCCTGGCGCGGATCGCCCACCACCCACAGGCTGTCGGCGTTGGCCGCGAGCGCCTTCACCAGCTCGGCGCTGGCGCGGTTCACGTCCTGGTATTCATCGACCAACATGTGTCGGAATCGTCCGACACTGGGCAAGAATTCGCCCATCCCCGCGCCCAGCGCTCGGGCGGGCAGCATGATGAGGTCACCAAAGTCGACGAGCCCGCCATGGGCCCGCAACAGTGACTCGTAGTGGCGGTAAAGCGTGGCTACGTCGCGCTCTCTGGCGAGCCGGTCCGCGTCACTGCGAGCGGCGCTGTCTTCCACCATCGTGCCGAACGCCTCGGCATCCAGCAGTTCGTCCTTGGCGCGCTGGGTCGTCTTGACCACCTGATCCAGCCAGGGCAGCGGATCGCCCAATGGGTTGAACGACCGCAGGGGCAGGCCGTAGATATGCGGTTCGAGGAGGGCGATCTGCGCCATCTTGTCCGCCACGCCGAACTCGGGGCGCAGCCCGAATCGTTCATGGTTCTTGCGGAGGAATTCCAGCCCGAAGGCGTGAAAGGTCCCCACCCACATTTCATGCGCGCCAGGCACCCCTGCGGCCTCGAGGCGGTCGACCAACTCTCGCGCGGCGCGGTTGGAAAACGTCAGGACCAGCAGTTCTGCTGGCATGGTGCCGTTAGCCAGCAGGTGCTCAATGCGCATGAGCAAGGTGGCGGTTTTGCCGGTACCCGGTCCGGCGACGACAAGGGAGGTCCGCGCATCCGAGCGCGCGGCATCGCGTTGCTCGATCGTCGGGGACAGCGCTGGCTCCGGCGATTCCTCCGAGATGGCGTCGTGCGGCAGTAGGACAGCATCCAACAGCTGCTGGCGAACCAGTTCGAGTGGCAGTTCGAGCTCCGCGGCAATTTGGCCCGCCGTCCGACCGGCATCGAACAGGGCGCGCGCCAGAGCGTGGGGCAACAGAAGGTCCCGCGCGAAGAGGTTGGCTTGCAGCTCGGCCCGCTCACGAGCGCCGTACGCTTCGACGCGCTTGGCGCCGAGGGTGTCGTCCTCGGCCGGATTCAGGTGGCTGACGATGACTTTCCGGCAGCCCTCCTGCTCTTCAGGGTGCAGCACCCAGTGCCCGAACTCGTGCGCCACCAGAAAGGCCCGCTCTGGTACGTCCACGTCATCGCGGACAATGATTTGGCGAAAGGCGCGGACCAGCACTGCGTCGGCTCCGCTCAACGCTGAATCGTCCGGCCGCGCCAGCGTGATATCAAAATCCTCGGCGTCCACCGCGGCAATGCACGCGATCAGGTCGCTGGAGCGAATGCCGGTTGGCGTGGCTTCGCCGCAGTGCCGCTCGCGCAACTGCTGCGCCGCTAGCCGCGCTTGCCGAAACGGTGTCAAGACGGGCGGCCCCGATCCTGCATCGCGCGCAGCCGGGCCTTTTCTGCCTCGTCAACGGCGAGCGCACTGATCGCGTCCTCCCACGACTCGCCGGCGGTCATGGTCGGCTTGTCCGCAGCTTTGTAGCTGCGATGCAACGCCACCTGGGGCCCCAGTTCTTCCGAAAGCAATGTCACTGTGACATTCAAGAACTGCGCGAGTCGGTCCAGCACCGCCCGAGGCGGATCGATGATCATCCGCGTCAGAATTTTGCTTAGAAGCACCGTCGAGCCCACACCAGTCGCCTGTGCGGCCGACCTGAGGCGTTGCCCGGCCAGCGCCCCAATCGCCTTGCGAACCGCGTCAGCGCCCTCCAGGACGGGCGGGGCATACAGTTGATTGAGCACGCGGCTCTGCAGGCGCATGACGGAAGCGTCGGAAACCTCCAGTTCGGACTCGGCCGGTTCGGGCAGGGCGTCTTGCGCCATCCAGAGCGCGGAGAACTCCAAGATCTCCTCGCGATACTCCGCGTGCGCTTGACAGGCTTGGACGATCATCTCGGGCGTCGGCGCGTTGTCTTGCTGAAACAACGCGTCCAACACGTCCTCGAGCGAGGGATTACGGTTGGGCGAAGTCATATGTTGAACTCCTTGTTAATCTTGTCTTTGATGCTTCTTTCGTAGTTGTTGATGGTGCGCGGGTTGACGCCGAGTGCTGCGGCGATGTCCTTGATCTTCATCTGTTGGCGCCACAACATCACGAAGACCGAATACTCCTTGCGCGTGAGCAGGGTCTGCAGGAGAGCATGGAACTGCTCGAACTCCCGCGAGTGGCCAAGGGCCACATCCGGCGTCCATTCGTCCTGCAAAGCGGTGTCCCCGTCGCCGCCGTCCTCGTCGCTGCCTTCGTATTCGCGCTCCGCTTGGTGCCATTCTTCGAGGCTTTCCATCCGCGAGCGACATTGCGCCAGGATCGAGCGCAAGAACGAGATCGACTGGTTCTTGAAAAAGACGCCGAACCGGCGCGCGGCGAACTGCGCGTTCTTGTCCTTGAGCAGGCGTTCCCATACGTACGCGGACAACTCGTGGGCGGCCTCGTCGATGTGGGAAAAATGCTGGGGGACCAAGCTGTTCTTGAGTGCGAACGACCGGGAGCGCCGCAATATCCGCCGCGATAGCGCGCTGCTGAACAGCCCAACGCGGGTCGTGCTCCCCGCGGCCCGAGCGACCTGGAACTGTCGTACGAGCTGCTCCTCGCGGATGAAAAGCGGATCGTCCCAGTCTGCGCAACTCAGGCGCTCGACCAGTTCCCGGTCCGCCAAGTTGTCCAGATTTTCTGTTTCAGATGTGTCCATCGCGTCGTCCATCTTGTTAGCAGGGTCCCCACCGCCACCGTGGCGTACATCCCCTAGTACGTAAGTCGCAGGCCGCGACACAAATCGGAAATCGGGTCTTCACCGACGGCGAGGGCACTGAAAGCGGTTTCGAGGCACGCTTCCGGGATCGCCGGGCCAGAGTGGGGTCGACGCAATGGGCGGGCGGCTACTTGCGCTCCCCAGGATGCTGCGTGAGCACGCTGCCGGCCAAGGTCTTGGTGCTAGCGTTGGTCCGGCCGTCGTTGAGCGCCTTCGCTGCGGTTCGGACCGTGGTCGCCGTGGATGACTTCGTCGTGCGCGCCGGGGCGAGGGCGCTGCCCGCCAGACTCTTGGAGGTCTTGCTGGCGCCACTGTTTCGCAGCACCAAGGACGCCGTGCGCATCACCTTGTGACCTGGGCACTCGTTCTTTTTGGTCATATCGCGTCTCCGTAGGGGCGAACGGAGCGCGACGGGCTGCCCTTGGGCCCGCCGTGAGATCGAACTAGTGAGGCTCATGGGCTGCCACCCACAGGAACCTGCACCTCGACAGGCAAGGTCTGGAGGACCGGGAATTCCGTCTGGATCCGCGTCATGAGATCGACGACCCCTGGGGCCTGCAGCGTCACGATCAGCGCGTAGGGCATAGGCACGGCGTCTTCCGTGCGGACCGCTTCACTCTCGTCGCGCACCTGGTAGTTGATGTGGAAGTAGGGCGATTCCAGCTCGTCGGCATTGACCGTGCAAGAGTTGTTCAACACGGTGTCCCAGCGCATGGCGTCGCGACGCAGTTCTTCTTCGGACTTGTACATGCCGGTGCCGAACAGGGGCAGGCTGTTGCCCGGCGCCTTGTAGCAGCGCACCCACAGTCCCGCCCGCGTGTAATTGATTGCGTGGGCCGAATCGACCGGCGCGCGGTAACAGAACGTCGCGCCAATGCGCACCTTGGTGCCGGGAGGCAGACCTTTTGGCACGGGGATCAACGCCTTTTGCGGATGACCAGGACGCGTGATGCCCTGGTATACCACGCGCACGACATCGAGCGGTGTATACAAAATCCCCTCCGGATCGAGAGGAATTCGCCCCCAGCCCACATCCGCTCGCTTGTGACTGCGCCGGTACTCGGCCGCGTTGATCAGCAGGGCCTGCAGCGTGATCGGGGCAAAGCGCGACTGACTGAGAACGTCGATTCCCACCGCAGTGCGCAGGGCCAAGGGGCTCGCAAAGCTGGTGCCACCCACGGCAACGACGCCACCGGCCAACGGGCTGTACACCGGCAAGGGCTCCCCGTTGGATCCTCCGAAGGCAACCACATCAGGTTTCACAAAGCCCGGACTGCGCCCGGGTCCGGTGGCGCTGTACGGGGCGCGATTCCATTTCTTTCGGCGGGTGTCAGCTGCGCCGATCGCAAACACGTTCACGGCGTCGCCCGGGGGCTGGATGCGGCCGAGCTCTCCGCCCAGCGCACCGTTGTTACCGATGGCCGCCGTACACAACGTGCTCCCATCAGCGAGTTCGGTGTCCAGTCGCGAAGTCCACTCGTGGATGTCGTCATCAAAGAAGGTAGCCACAGGGCCGAGGCTGATGTTGGCGAAGCGGTAGGGGCGACCCGCGGTGCGGGCACTGCGCAAGGCAGTGACGATGCGATCGAGCACGTCGAGGGCCTGCTCCGGGCTGTCCGTCGTGGGCAGCACGCGATGGTGCTCGACCGCCCACGGTGGCGTGGGCAATATCCCTTGCTTTGGGTCGACCGGACCAAACAGCAGCGCGGAGGTGACGTTGACTCCATGGGTCAGGTCGCCGACGGCGGCCGGTGGCAAACCTGAAGCGGCCAGTTCGACCACGTGACTACCAAACGCTTGCGCGGTACCGCCGTCGAACACCGCCACGCGCGGCCCGTGCGGGGTCGGCATCGGCGCCGGCAAGCTCAACTTGGGATACGAACGGCCCAAGGCTGCCGTTAGATCGAGTTCCTCGCGCAGGCGCGGCATCGAGCGCACCAGCCGGATGCGTTCGAAACGAGCGAGCTCCGGCACCTGCGCTGCGGGCAACTGCACGGCCACGAAGGCCAGCCCGGGGACGAAGCGGAAGCCCCTCAGACTGATTTCACCGCCGAGCTGCAGCACCAGCGTCTGGAACGCGGCGAGGATGTCGGCGTCGTTTTCTCCTGCGTGCAAGGTGACGTGCACGAAATTCGGCCATGGAGTTTCGGTGTCCAGCCGCAGCTTGGCGTTGCTTGCATAGGCGTGAATCGACTCGATGTGGGTGAACTCTTCCTGGCGGCCTTTACCGATCGCCGGATCCTGGAGGTAGCGATCCATCACCTCAAACTCCTCTGGCGTTCCTGCCACCAGAATTTCGGCGGTGTCCTGCGCCCCCGGCTTGCCACCTTGGCTGATCCGTGGCGTGACGCGGGTCGTTCGCGAACCCAGGATGGTCAAACCCGCGTCGCGGAGGATGTGGGCGGGGAAGTGGGTTTTCGCAAGAAAGGTGGGATGAAGGGTTAGTTGCGCCGTAATCTCACCACGGGGGGAAAATCTACGGGACACTGCTCGCGCCGCGCCGGCGACGGCGGCCAACTGAGGATGCAATGTCTCGCGCGCATCTGCGATTGAGTAGGGGTGCCACTTCGGTCCGCCCCCCTGGGGCCACGACAAGGAACCGATGAGTTCTTGCCCGTTGGCTATCAGCACGTTCCGAGGGGTTGCGGCCATGCGAATTCTCCTACTTGTGCAGCCAGCGTGAGACGGTGGCGGCGCTCACGCCAACATGCTTAGCGATTGCGCGTGTAGACAAGCCATCGGCATGTAGGCGTTTGACCAGCAGCCATCGCTCACTTTCGGCTGGATCGGTCGCACTAGGCAGTGCCAATCGAATCAATACGTCGTCCAGCTCGCCGCCGTTGATGGCGATTTCGCGCCGCGCCCGGGTCACCAGCCGACTCGCGTCTGAGAGCGGCTTTCCGGCGAATGCCGGCGCGATCTGCCGGGAGACTGCGTGGCCGGCCCCCAAGTTGGAAAGCAAAGCCTCAACCTGACGGGTCGTGCTGTCGGGGAAGCGCAGCCAGATATCAAAACGGCGAAAGACGGCGCGATCTAGCAGTTCCTCGTGATTGGTGGCCGCCACAAGCAACGATGTCCCTGGCCATTCGTCGATGGCTTGCAGCAGCACGTTGACGACGCGCTTGAGCTCGCCAACGTCTTGGCCGTCGTCCCGTCGCTTGGCCAAGGCGTCGAATTCATCTAACAACAAGACGCACGGCTGAACCTTGGCATGAACCAGCACGCGGGTGAGGTTGGTGCCGGTCTTGCCAAGCAGACTGTTGACGGCGGCCGCAAGGTTGAGCGTGATCAAGGGGAAGTTCAGCTGTTCGGCAAGATAGGTCGCGGCGAGGGTTTTGCCGACGCCAGGTGGTCCGGATAGCAAGACGGTGCGAGAGGGCGACAGGCCCGCTTCACGCAGACGATCGGCATGCCGCCATTCATTCACCAGGCCGCCCAGGATTTCGTCGACCTTTGGAGGCCACACGGGCTCGTGCTCAAGAAAGGCGGGAAACTGTATTGAGGTCAAGGCGAGGTTGCTGTCGGAGTCGACGGGGCTGACCAATGCTTGCTGAGCCGCGCCGTCGCGTGCGAGCGTCAGGCGAGAACTGTTTGCCTCGGTTAGCGCTCTAGCTAGCAAAGGTGTCAAGGCAGACTTCTCTCGCCGCAAGCGGGCAATCAATCGGCTCAAGCGCAACTGGAACGCAGCAGCGTTGCCGGCGCAACCCTCCCGGACAAGCGCCAACCATTCGGCCTCGGAAGATGGTATCGACATGGGAGCCTTCTGTTTCATGTGTTGCACAGTGTTGCATGTCATTATGAAACAGCGCAAGAGCCCCTCGAGGTGCCTACCGGGCTAGGGTTCGAGCAAGCGCGCCGCTGGGTTGTCTGCTGCTCCACCGGTTTGAAAATACCCAATCACACTCGAAACGGCCCGATGTTCCGTCATAGCCATCACCGCGCCCAATGCAATGCCTTGCCGCCCGGCCTCGGTCACAAACCCCGACCGAAGACTGTGTCCCGCAAAGTCACCCTCCAAACCGGCGAGTCGCGCACGCCGCTGGACGATTTCGCCAACGGCGGCCGGTGAGAGAGAAGGGCCAACGCGAGTCTTCCAGAGCCGCCGAAATATCGCCCCCTCAGTGATCGCGGCCCGTTCCAGCCAGGCGGCAAGTGCATGCGCACTACGATCAAGAATGGGCTTGTCGGGCGTCGACGCCGATGTTGGCCCGGCCTGCTGTGTCTTGCTGTGTTCAAGTCGGAAGATGAACGAATCTAGCCCAGTGCGTCGCAGATCGTGCATTTGCGCCGCCGCAATCTCGCTGCGCCGGCGGCCGCCACTGGCAAACCCAAAATGGAGCAAGGCGCAATCGCGGAGGCCTTCAAGAGATTCATCGCACGTGGCCAGCATCGCTTCGAGTTCGGTCTTGGTGATCGCGGTTTTCTTGGCCGGCCGCTCACCGCGCTTGACGGCGGCTCGTCGGGCGCGGCTCAGCACCGTGCGTACTGCTGGCTGTTCGCACGGATTGGCTAGGCGCTTGAGTTTGTGGGCCGTCGACAGCACCGCCACGCGATGGACCACGCTGGTCAGCTTCCAAGGGCCGACCTTTACCTTCAGGCCGGCGGTGACCAGGGCCCGATCGATTTCGGATGGCAGCTCCCACGTCAAACCGGTTTTGCCGCGGCGAGCGACGTGATCGACGACAAATTGGATGACGATCGCCTCGTCGAGGGGCAGGGCGAGTTCGACGCCATAGCGAGCACGGTGCCAGCCCGCCCAGTAGCGCAAAGCGGTGGCGTAACTCCGCGTCGTATTGGCAGCTGCGGCTTCGGCGAGCAACTCGCGCACCGCCTCGGCCGCACTGGCAGCCAGTTGTGCCGGCAGGATCATCGCGTGACTGGGCGAGGCGAGGGCTGGAATGCGCTTTTTCTGTTTCATAATATGTAGTCTATAATACGACATAGGCGGCGTACCAGCGATAATCATCCCTTATCGCGAGTACGGAATCCATAGGGCAGGGCGGACACACAGGAGACCCACAATGGCGCGACCCGGCATCACTCAAGCGCAAGTCAACGAAACCGCCGATGCGCTGCTGCGCGCCGGCGAGCGCCCTACGATCGAGCGCGTGCGCCAGGTCCTCGGCACCGGGTCACCTAATACGGTCGTGCGCCTATTGGAAGTCTGGTGGAGTGAGTTGGGGCAAAGACTGCTGGAGCATGAGGCCAAGTTAGCGCTGCCGGATGCCCCTGATTCCGTCGTTACCGCTGCCTCGCAGCTCTGGCTCACCGCCCTTGATGCGGCAAAAACTATCGCTTTGAGCGCCCTGGAAGGGGAGCGGGAGCAACTAGCCGCCGAGCGGCAAGCGCACATTGAAAGCGCACAGATCCTCGAAGCGGAATCCACTCACGCGCGGGAGCAGGCCGAGCTCGCTACGGCCGCACGCTCTCAGGCTGAGACGCGGTTCGCGGATCTTGAACGCCTCGCCGCGACACAGTCGGCCCAACTGCTGGACCTCCAGGCGCAGCGGGACGCCGTTCAATCGGATCGCGACGCCCTGACGTCTCGAGTAAGCGAACTTCAAGGAACAATTGAACAGATCCGAACGGATGCAACAGCGGAACGGCACGCTTTGGAAACCCAGGCGCGGCTCAATGAAGACCGCTGGATGCAGGAAGTGGATCGCGGTCGCCAGGAAGTCGCGCTACTGCAGAAAACGCTCTCACGCCGGGAGTCAATCCCGGCACCCGCGGTTGAATCGACCGACGAAGATCGAAAACTTCGCTTCGTGCCCAAGGGCCTTGCAACCTTGCGCAAACGCTTGGGTATCACAGTCGAAGAGCTTGCCGCTTTGCTAGGTGTGAGTCCTCAGAGCATCTATAACTGGCAGACGGGGAAATCCGTTCCCAGACGAGCGCAGCTTGAGAAACTGGCGTCCATTCGTGGCATGGGTAAGCGTGAAGCGGAAGCTCTCCTCGCGAGCAACTGAGCCGGAGTGGTCGATCCTTGCTTCTCACCGTCGTCCTTGGCCCTAAGTTTTCCACGTTGCGCCATTCGTGGACCGTTGTATGTGGCGTCCGCGACAACTGGCGCGCCTATTTTGGCGTCAAATGCTCTGAACCATAGCGTTGTTGGCCCGCAACGACTGACGGGGAGCAGCTATCAGAGCGACATCGGCTGCGCCGAGCGTACGAGTCGGAGGCGGTTTTGTTGGCGGATATATGAATCGGGGGCGGTTTATCCGTCGATCTCTGAATCTGGGGAGTTTGTTGGAGGTATCCGGATGGGTTGTCTAGCCATGCGGGGGTGGTTCGTGGTCGTCAGACAATACATTTCGGCGGCAAACAGTGAGGCCGGCGAAACAAGCCACGCATGATCCATGCCATCAAGTCGATATGATGCACAATGCATATTATGTCAAATACGCTCTCGGGGCGATTCGATGCGCGCGCTGCGATTCTGGGCATCCAGCCGGGATCACTGTTGCCGATACATTCCTGCCAGTATCGCTGTTACATCTGGGGATTTGCGCCGCCTACGGGAAAAGTCACGCGATCACTGGTCTACCGAGACTGTCCGGGATCACCATCTTGCATCTGGATCTTCCTCGAACTGCCTCCGCGCAGTCTCGACCACTTTCTCGGGATCCTGAATGAGCCATTCTGCTGGACAATGCCCGTCCAGTTGAGGATTGGGAGCCAGGAGCCACTCCAGTTCCTCCCAGCCAGAGGTTGGTCGACCGCCGGTGACGCCATGATCGCTCCGCAGGATTGATAGCAGCGGCTGCAACTGGGGAATCAGTTCGCGGTTCGCGACAAACTGCCAGTGCGGATACAGATAGCGCGCATCGTCCGCGATCCAAACCGCTAGTAGCCGACCTTCGCGCCGCAGCGTCGCCAACGCCGCCGCGTCGATACCGAGTTGCCGACAGGCATTGGCACTGTCATACCACTCGCGGGCGAGTGCCTGCCGACGCTGCCTCGATGCCGGCGTTTCTGGAGGCTGGGAAAAAGCCATTCACGCGACTCTCAAGCAGATCTCTGCGTGGGATTCTACGTAATATCCCCGTGCGAGCATTACCTTTTCCACCGACTGGGATGGCGCCGCCCTATGGTCAACGGAAGCGCCTCCGCCTCTGGTCCTGTGCATAGGTATTGGTCACTCACCTTGCACGCTTTGGCGCGGCTTTGGGCTTGGCTGCTCTTGCCCGCCTGGGGCTGGAGACCGATGACTTGCGCTCAATCCGAAGGGCGGCTTCTTCCAGCCGGCGCAATTGTTGCTCCAGTGCATCGGCCCGCGCCCGTTGGGCGGCCGCATCTTGTTGGTGGCGGCTCGCGTCCCGCAGCGCCTGTTCCTGAGCCTCACGGATTTGGCGTTCACTGTGCCGACGTTCTTGCTCATGTGTGGCGAGTTGGGTCTGCATCGCTTTGGCGTCTTGGCGGGCGCGATCAACTTCTTGATGAGCCCGATCCTCGATAGCCCGCGCATGCCGCGCAAGGGCCTCGCGTTCCGCGGATGCTTCGTCCACTTGTCGGGCCAGCCGTTCCGATAGCTCGGCGCCGGAACGCTCCAATTCCTCTATCCGCGCTCGCACCGCATTGCGTTCTTGGATCAGATCTTCGATTTGTGCGGCTTGATGTTGCACGAGTTGCTGGGCCTCGGCCAGCCGCGCTTCCGCCACGATCCGCGCCTGGTCGGCGGCGTGGGCGGCGCGTTCGAACGCTTCCGCGTGGCTCTCCAAGGACTTTCGATCGGCCTCGAGTTGAGATGCTTGGGCCGCGATGGCATCCATCTGTACCGAGCACGCTTGGGTCGCTTGGGCCTGCGCCGCCTGCAGGGCCGCATCCCACAACTGCGTCGTCAGGACGGCCACCGTCTCAGGCACGCCTGGGAGCGCGACCCTCGCCTGCTGAGCCGTGAGGCGGACCCCGAGCGATTGCCACCACGTCTCCAACATGCGCGTGACGGTGTTTGGCGAGCCGGTCCCGAGGAACGCACGGATCCGCTCGACAGTCGGCCGTTCTCCGGCGACGACGAGCGCGTCTGCGGCGGTGTCGACCTGCGCTTGGGTGATGCCTCTGGCCATGGTTGCCGCCCTCCGACGCGGCTGCCCTGCTCCGCTGATTGCGTACTTCCGATAAAATATAATTATCGGAAGTACAAGTTCTATTTCGTAGTGTTTATTACATAATACATATGAAAAAGAAGGATTCGTTGCCGTCGGTCGGAACCCCGCCGCTGCTGCCGCAGGCGCTGGCGGCACAGGCCACAGACGCGGTGCGCGAGATCCTGGCCGAGGCGGCGTCCGCCAACACCACCCGCAGCTACGCCACCGCCCTGCGCTACTGGGCGGCGTGGCACCAGGCGCGCTATGGCCAGCCGATCGCCTTGCCGGTGTCGGACGCCGCGGTCGTGCAATTCATCGTCGACCACCTCGCGCGGCGCGCGAAAACGGGCCTGGTCTGGGAGCTGCCCGCGGACTTGGATGCCCAGTTGGTCGCCGCCGACGTCAAGCAGCAGCTGGGACCGCTCAAGCTCAGCACCGTGGTCCACCGGGTGGCCGTGCTGTCGACTGCGCACCAGCTCAAGCAGCAGCCCAATCCGTGCGAAGCCCCGGCAGTGCGCCATCTGCTCGCGCGGGCGCGGCGTGCCGCGGTCAAGCGCGGCGAGCGCCCGCGCAAGAAGACCGCAATGACCAAGCGTGAGCTGGGCGCCTTGGTGGCCACCTGCGACGACTCGCTGGAGGGGCTCCGCGATCGCGCCCTGCTCTACTTCGCGTTCGCCAGTGGCGGCCGCCGGCGCAGCGAGGTCGCCGCCGCGGACCTGGCCGACCTGCACAAGCAGGACGCGCGGACTTACGTCTACCACCTGCACCACAGCAAGACCCAGCAGGCCGGCCCCACGGCCACCTCGACGCCGAACAAGCCGCTGCTCGGCGTCGCGGCCGAGGCCATGTCCGCCTGGCTGGCGGCCAGCGGGTTGACCGAAGGGCCGATTTTCCGGCGCCTGTGGAAGACGCGGATCGGCGCGGGCCTGTCGGACAAAGCCGTGGCCCTGATCATCCAGCGTCGCGCCAGGCGCGCCGGCCTCGAGGGCGACTTCGGCGGCCATAGCCCGCGGTCGGGGTTCATTACCGAGGGCGGCCGCCAAGGCGTCGCCCTACCCGCCCTGATGCAATTGACCGGGCACCAGTCGGTGGCGGCGGCGATCGGATATTTCCAGGCGGGTGGCGTCGTCGACAACCCTGCGGCTCGTCTGCTGGACGATGAATCGAGCGCCTAACCCAGCGGGCCTGCAATGGTCAAGCGCCTGCCCTTGAAACCGAGACGGCTACCCCAATATCTAGGGGGAGCACAGAAGCTGACTTCAACCATGTAGTCGCAGCTTGTGCGACCGATCCGGGTTAGATCTGGTCGCCGGCTAGGCTCTGTGCGGGGAAATCTACGTTTTGTCCCATCTTTCCGGCCGTCGTACCGGCGGAAGTCTGGTTGCTCACCGCCACTTGGAGACAGTCATGGCCAACAGAGAACGAACTGGTTCCCGAATCGCCCGCACCGCCGCGCAGACCCTGCGTGATGCCGGGGCAAGCAAGACCGCCAAAACGCTGGCGGGCAGCGCCCTAGCCCAGTCGCGTACCGGCAAGGAAACGTCCAAGGCCACCGCAACGACCGCGGCCAAAGCACTGCAGGGCGGCCGGAGCGGTACGACGACTCGCGCGTTGGCGGGCAGTGTCTTGACCCAGAAGCCTCGTAAGTAGCCAGAGAACTAACCGTGCGCTGTCGGGGCCGGTATCGAGAACGAACCGGCACGCCATTGCCCAACAAACAGAACAGAGCCAAGGGAGCATGCCCCATGTGCAGGCAAGTACGACCGGAATTGCAGCAACCACAAGGTTTGACGGAGGTGGCACTGGCATGAGTACCTGGAATCACGATCGCGCCAGCAAGCGCATCCAGCAGAAGATCGACGAAGTCGCATTGAAGGACTTCCAGATCAAGACCTACGTGCGCGACAACGATTTGCACAGTCTGGCCAAAAATGTGGCCTACCGGGTAGACGGCGTACACCTGTATGCGGACATCCTCAATCTGCAGGACATGCTGCACGTCACGCAGGTGGAAGGCGAAACTTGCCATCGGCGCGTCCTGCGCTTCTTGAATCTCCACTACCGTGCCGTCGAGCGCATCCTCAATAACGAGGATGCCCTGCTGATCGATTTCCACAACCAGCGCCTGCACTCGGTCGTGACGAAGCCCTACGACGATGAGGCCAAGCGCATCCATCGTGCCATCGCCATCGGCCAGTTGATGATCGACGTGCTCGCCAAGACCGGTGAGGATGCCGACCATCCGGCGGCAGCGGTACGCGTCGGTATCGACACGGGCCAGGCGCTTGCCGTCAACAACGGCCGCCGCGGCCATCGTGAGCCCTTGTTCCTGGGTGAGCCCGCCAATCACGCGGCAAAGCGTTCTGGCGGAGGGTCGGCCACGGGCATCTATTTGACCAACAAGGCGCGCAAGGCCATCGGCTTGGCGGTCGCCGCCAACGAGGACGCAACGGCCCTCACGGCTGAGGAGATCGCCAACAGCCAAGCGATCGCCAAGCTCTCGAGTACAGTCGACGGTGTGGTTAAGGACTGGAAGGCGGACCTCGACGCCAATCCGATTGGCAAGTTCGAGTTCAGTGGGCATACCCCGCCGTTTGCCGATCTGGACTTGGAAACGCTCTCGGTCAAGAACTCCCGCCGACAGGATGCCGCCACGGTCTACGGCGACATCGACGGATTCACCAAGTACGTGGGAGCCAACATTGCCGATGACGAGAAGGCCAAGCACGTCGTCCGTGCGCTGCGCGTTCTCCGTAGCGAGTTGGATGCCGTGCTGCACGAGGACTTCAAGGGTCGCAAAGTCCGCTTCATTGGCGACTGCATTCACGGTCTCCTGGTCGAAGGCACGGCGCAGACGACCGACGTCGAGAGCACGATCAGCACAATGGTTCTGTGCGCCGGCGGCATGCGCAGCAGCTTTGACCTAGCGCTGGCCAAGCTGAAGGACGCGGGCACGGATGCCTCGAGCCTTGGCCTGCAGGTGGGCTTCGAATACGGCCCGATGACCGCGACCCGTCTGGGCATGAAGGGGGATCTCATTCGCTGCTCGGTCAGCCGCGGCACGCTGGTCGCCGAAGCGGAGCAAGGCCGCTGCAGCGGCGCTGAGACCGCGATTGGCCAGGTCGCCCACGACAAGGGCACGAAAGCGGTGCAGGCGATCTTCGGATCGACGCGCAAGCGCAAAGGCCTTGACTACGCGACGGCGGTCGACGAACTGGCCGCGAAGGACGACAAGACCGCGCGGGTGGCCAAGGCGGCCGCGGCTGCCAGCGCTCTGTTGCAGCCGGCGACGTCCGCTGCCGATCCGTATGCCTTCCGGAATTCGCCGAGCGGGCCGGCCAAACCCAATGGCTTCGCTTAGCCTCTGGTTTCTGGCTGATCAGGCGCGCTTCCGCCGTGAGCGTGAAGCGCTGGTCGCATTGGCCAACCGGACCGATTGGCTGAACCTGGGTCCCTGTCGATTTGACGCGGGATGCATGGTGGTGAACTGCGACATCGACATCGGACACCAGGTCTACCAGGCCGTTCTTCGGTTTCCGGAAACCTTCCCACACTCCCCTCCTTCGATCCGACCGCGTGACGGCCAAGGGCGGTGGTCGATCCATCAATTCGGGGATGGCGGCGATCTGTGCCTGGAGTATCGCCCCGACAACTGGTCGCCGGAGCTTATGGCGTGGCAGATGGTGGAGAGCGCCTATCGCCTGCTACAGGGCGAGAACCCCGCTCCGAACGAGCATGCACGCGTAGCGTCGGCACACCGGACCACGGAAGGTCAGCGCCTTCGCACGGCATTCAGTCGCCTTCCGCTCACGCGTGCCCTTGAGGAACGCCTGTGCCAGTTGCTTCCTGGCGCGGGTGTCCGAGGCTCGTCTGTCTTCTATCTGACCGAGGACAACGTCGTTCGCTTCATTACCGGGCTCGATCTTCCTGACGAAGACCCTTGGGTGGATCCCGATGTGCCGTCGATGCTGGGTTCTGAAACATGGAAAGCGCGTGCTTATGTGAGGCGCCTGGCGGCTCATGAAACCCTGCCATCCACGGCCAGTTACGCGGAGTTTTCCGCGGGTGCCGAGCCCTTGGGATGGCAGGCGACCGACCAGCTTCTGGTCGTCCTGAAGGACGATGCCATTCATGCGTATCAGACGTTTGACGACTACCTCGCCCCGGTCTCCGTCATACGCGCCGCGCCCGTTGCGTCGCGCCTTAGCGACGAGCATCGCCTTCTGGCGGACAAGCGCGTCGCCGTTCTTGGGTGCGGCTCGATGGGCAGCAAGATCGCGACCATGCTTGCCCGCGCCGGCGTCAAGAAGTTCGATCTCGTGGATGACGACATCCTAGGTGCAGATAACCTGGTGCGCCACGATCTGGACTGGCGTGAGGTCGGCCAACACAAAGTGATGGCCCTCGCCAACCGCATTCGCCGCGTACGGCCCGGTGCCGACGTGCGCGTGCGCACCCAACAGTTGGCGGGCCAGGAGTCCAGCCGTTCCGCTGAAACCATTCTGTCGCGACTGGCAGAGTGCGATCTCATCCTCGACGCGACCGCGAACCCAGCTGCGGGCAACATCCTCTCAGGGTTCGCTCAGGCCGCCCATATTCCGTTGGTGTGGGCAGAGGTTTTTGGAGGTGGCGTGGGTGGCCTGATGGTGCGGCATCGCCCGGGCATTGAGCCTCCAGTGCCCCTGATGCGTCGTGCGATTGAGAATTGGTTTGCGGACCGAGGCGTCGCCCCGGAACCTCAGGTTGAGAACTACCAGCGAACGGGCGATGAAGCGCCCATGGTGGCGGACGACGCCGACGTGACGACGATCGCAGCCAACACGGCACGCATGGCCATCGATGTGCTTCTGGGGAGAGATCCGTCCTATTTCCCGTGGTCGGTCTACGTCATGGGCCTGTCGCCCTGCGACCTGTTCGCCCAGCCCTTTGAGACCCACCCCATCGCCTTGCCGGAGCCACCGCCAGCCGTTGCTGAGACTGCGCTGACCATGGAGGAATTTGGCGAGGAGATTTCCTTCCTGCAGCGGGTCCTAGCCGGGCCCACCGAGCTCATATGAGGATCCGTGTTCCTGCTTTTGTCATCGAGCAGCTGGGGCGGGAGCTGAAGGCGGCCCGTGGGCGCGAGATTGGCGGGGTGCTTGTTGCAGAACGCTTGGGTGGAGACGAATTTCTGATTGCTGACCTTTCCGTGCAGCGCAGCGGTGGCTCCAGCGTCTTTTTCGAACGTGACCCGGCGGAGCATCAGGCCTTTCTGGCGGACTTCTTCCACCGAACGGACCGTGACTACGCGCGATTCAACTACTTTGGCGAATGGCACTCACACCCAAACGTCGACGCAGTCCCCAGCGTGAAGGACGTACTGTCCATGCAGGAGATCGTCATGGATCCGGCGGTTAACACGCCTTTCGCGGTACTCCTGATCGCGCGTAGGCGGCTCTTTGGTGGTCTCGACTTATCGGCGACAGAATTTCGGCCAGATAGGCTTCCTTCCCCAGCCGCCTTGCTCGCGGGTGATGGAAGTGCCAATGACCGGGGCTTTAAAGAAGTACGACCGCGCGGCCGCCGCCAACTGCCATGGCCCCCGTCCGCTTCGACCTTCAGAGTAGATCCATAAACCAACAATAGAGCACAGTCATGAAGGAACGGTTTGAAAAGACGGACACGCTGGTTGGCGCGCTGCTGGCTCAGCGCATCATCCAGGGGAATCGTGAGCTTGCGTCCAAGTTTGCTGAGGTAGGAACGCTAGTGGAATGCCCGCCGGGCAAGAACCTCATCGAACAAGGTCAGACAGATCGCGACGTCTACTTTGTCTTGACCGGAAAGCTCCGAATCATTGTGAATGGCGTCCGCCATCACACACGCGAGGCGGGCGATACGGTGGGGGAAATGTCGGCGCTTAACCCCACCATTTCTCGCTCCGCCACGCTCTGCGCCGAGGAAACCTGCGTAGCGCTCAAGGTGGATGAAGTCTCCTTCGTCGCTGCGCTGGACGAGCACCCTATTTCCTGGCGACTCATCGCATCCGATCTCGCCAGGCGCATTGAGCAGCGAAACCGCTATGTAAATAGAACCAATCCGCGGCCGCGAGTCTTCATCGTCAGCTCTGTCGAGGCACTGGCGATTGCAGATGAGATCCAGTTGGGTTTGCAGTACGCAAACTGCGTCGTTATTCGATGGAGCGACGATGAAATCTTTCCCGTCGGCGCCTATCCGATCGAAGCGCTCGAGGAGCAGGTAAGTTCCGCGGACTTTTGCATCGCCATCGCCAGCGCAGACGATATCGTCAGGGCTCGGCATCGCCAACAGTCCGCGCCCCGAGATAACGTCATCTTCGAGCTTGGCTTCTTTATGTCGAGCATCGGTCGGCACCGGACGCTGCTCTTGGTTCCACGGGGCAATGACATCAAGATCCCCACGGACTTCAAGGGCATTACGCCGATTGCGTACGATGACAACACCGACGATCAGCCACTTTCGTCGGCTCTGGGGCCTACTGTTACGCAGATCAAGAAGACCATCGAGAAGCTAGGAGTCCGATCTTCGCTCCAGGCCGCAAAGTAGTGGCCGGTGGCTCAAGCGGGCTTGCTTGTAACGGCCCGATGCCGTCGCTTCAACCGCTGCTCCGCAGCCAGCAGCGCGAAATGACGCAACTTATGTGGATAGGGGAACCCATATGCGAATGATCGAACGTTTTGATGGAGACGCAGGCAGGCGTCTCCTCGTTGACGCGCTGACCAAGCAAAAGATGGTGAGTGGGAATGCGCCCTTGGCCGAGACCTTGGCTGAGCTGGTGACCCTGAGGGAGCTTGTTCCCGGGGAGGTCTTGATCGCCGAAGAGGCTGCCGATAACGACCTTTATCTCGTCTTGAGCGGCGTGCTGGATATCGTCGTAAAGGGCACCAAGATTGCCCAGCGCACCACCAACGACGTCGTGGGCGAAATGGCGGCGGTTGATCCCACACTACGTCGAAGCGCGGCAGTACTCGCCGTCACAGAGGCGCTCGTGGCGAAGCTGCCCGAACCCGATCTGGCGCAGGTGGGCATCGCCTATCCAGACGTATTCCGTCATCTGGCCGTCCTCATGGCACAGAAGCTTCAGCAGCGAAATAGCTTGGTACGTCCCGCCCACGCCAAGACGCGAGTATTCCTCATCAGCTCGGCCGAAGCGCTTCCGATCGCACGTGCCGTGCACAATGCGTTAGCCCACGACAATTTCGACGTCATCCCGTGGCAGGAAGGTGTATTCAAGGCAACCAGCTATCCCTTGGAGACCCTGGAAGCCCAAGTCGACAAGGCGGATTTCGCCATCGCCATCGCACATGCTGACGACATCGTAGAATACAAAGAGACGGACTGGCCAACCCCACGCGATAACGTGATATTCGAGCTGGGTCTGTTCATGGGACGGCTGGGGACAGATCGCGCCATCCTCCTGGAGCCGCGCAACAACAAGGTCAGATTGCCGAGCGATCTTGCAGGCGTCACGACCATCACGTACCGATATGACAAGGATAGCCCTGACAAGGCCGCGCTGTTAGCCCCGGCATGCAATGAACTGAGGGATTACATCGTCGACAAGGGCCCAAAGAAGGATTGGTGAGCTGCATGGGATTAAAGGACGATTTGGTGACAGACTGCGCAGCTGTTCACGCCAGCGATTGGTCAATCCAAGATGCGCGCGTCGTGCCGGTACCCAGTGACCTAGCCTTGGGTAAGTCGGCCAAGAAGCTCAGTTCCGCCGCCGTCCTCTATGCGGATCTCGATGGCTCTACTAGCATGGTAGATACCAAGTACTGGTATTTCAGCGCTGAAGTCTACAAATCCTTTCTGAATGCCGTAGCCAAGATCGTGAAGAGCGAAGGCGGGTCCATCACTGCTTACGATGGCGACCGGCTCATGGCCATCTTCATTGGTGAGGGAAACTGCGATGCCGCGGTGCGATCGGCCCTCAGAATCCGGTGGGCGGTGAAGTACGTCATCAACCCGGCGATCAAGGCAAAGTACAACACCGACTTTATCGCTCGACATACTGTCGGCATTGATGTATCCGATCTCCATGCGGTCAGGACGGGGGTTCGCGGCGATAACGACTTAGTCTGGGTGGGTCGCGCGGCAAACTATGCTGCAAAGCTCACAACACTAAGCTCTGACACGCCAACATGGATCACTAAGGCAGTGCATGATCGCCTGTCGCAGAAGTGGAAGATTTCGGACGGGAAGCTTATCTGGAAAGATTGGAACTGGACCAAGATGGACAACCATCCCATCCGATCATCCACCTGGGAACTTGCAATTCCCTGAGTAAAATCCGGTGCGCAGAAGCAAGCTCCAAGGGGAGCGTCCGTGAAGCACGCACCAGTAGCGCTCCGGAATCAACCGGTCGCTACCGTATAGCCAACACTGATTTCACCGCGCGACGGTCAGGCTTCGCGCAGCGCCGTGATGGTCCACTTGAAAGGCTCGCGCAAGAGCTCAGCCAAAGACGAGTCCATGATCTGGCTGTAGGCGAGGACGTTCCAGTCCTGGTCATCCTCGTGATCGGCGAGCATCCGGGCTTCCCATTCTGCGTCGGGCACGATGATGCTGGCACACGATGAATCGAAGCGCAGCTCATCGGCATGCAGTCGCCATTCGCGCTCCCAAGTGAAGTCGACCGGATTGTCGGCATTTGGCTCATACGTCATATGCCGCCAGCGATGGCTCGGGGGCAAGTCTTGAGCCTCGGCCAGGGGCTGGTAGATCACCGGGCGGGCACCGCGTGCGTAGAGCCAGCGCTTATCAAATATGAGTCCGAACGGAGCGTAGCGCCCGTAGTCCCAGCGATTGACCAGACCATCAGCGAGCGCAGCCAAGGGGGCTTCCGTGAAACAGACACAGCGGTAGCGCTCTAGGATCAATCGGTCGCTACCGCGCAACAGGCTCTGGATCGATAAGCCGATTGCTCGAATGAAGCGCTGCTACGGGCCGAAAGTCGCCCTCCCCTACCCCGGTTTCACCCCCAATAAACATCCCATTTCCCGCGCCCGCTTTTCAGCCCGCAACCGGCCAGAGGCGGACATCAGGCCGCGCTTGAGTCAAGCCAGCCAACCCAATGCGAGCCGATTGGTGCCGAGACGGCGAAGCGGGCTCCTCCTGAAAGGATTGTCATACCAGCGGGCTTCTCACCCGCTGATGAACCCTGAGCGTTTCGCCAACACGCGTCTTAAACTCATTTGGCCGCGCCATTCCTTCATCAGCGGCACAGAACGTAAGTTGGTCATCGTGGAAGGTGTAGATGGCTGGAAAGGTCTTTAGCCGGTCTGTGCCACACGTATCAGTCCAGTTCACCGCTTTGGGTTCTTGGGTTGGATCAATGGTGAAGGTGCCTTCAATCACCATGGTTCCGTCAGGCAGCGTCACCACATAGGTGTTGCCGGAGAACGTTGTCAGTGGTTGCGGGCCGAACTCGTCAGGAGGGTTGAGAACCCCGTCTGCTTCACACCTCACCTGCATCCAGGTGCCTTGGAACTTGCTCAGTTCTTCGTCGATGAGAGACTTCATGGTGTTTCCCATCCGCTCGTGAATGTTTGACATTGGCACAATCCATCAAATGTGCCGACCCGCGAAGCGGGTTCGGCCTGAGCTACTTTTTTTCATCACTCCAGGATTGGGAATAGCCATAGCGTCCAATACGTGGCCGAAGACAGTTTCCCCGCCATTCCTCAGAACGGCTCCACTTTCGCCGGGCGCTCCGTGATGACCGCAGACCCCCCATGCAGCCTCACGAGATGGACCAGTGCCTTGTTCATGCGCGCTGTGTACCCAGCATCAAGGGGTGCATAGAATTCAAGCAAGAAGACGGGTTGCTTCGTGTCTGGTTCATCTTCCAGGAAAGCGCATGGCGAATCGCATGCAAGCGAGTAGGAAAGATAGCGTTGTGTGCGCACAAAGGAGATGCGCGATACCCGGCCAATAGGAATGGCCTTCCTCACGGGTGCCGCTCCCATGGCCGCGGCGCCAGGACCGAGCGTGACCTCGCTTCGCATCAAGCCATCGCCGATACGGTAGGAGAGCGTTGGGGGATTGACACGCGTCTGGTCGAGGATCCAGCTCGCCGTATCTTCCAGTGATTGCGCCGAAGCGGGTCCGGCGGCAAGCAATAGAGCAAAAAGCCGCATTTTCATTTGCGCCCCCTATCCCCGGCACGTAGTTCGGCTAGCAGAGCATCCAGGATCTCGGGCTCGCGCGTCTGCAGGACCGGCTGGCCGAACCCGACAGGCTGCTTGCTGAGGATCTCGATTTGATAGGAGGACGCGTGCGAAGAGGTTGGTGAAATGAACATGGCGATGATCTTGCCCCCGTTCGCGCTTCCCGCTCGCGAACGCAGAGTCCCAGACGCCTTGTCCTGGTCGATCGGGGTCATGCCACGCGCCATCACGCGGGTCGCCGCGGACCAGACTTCGCTGTAGCTTGGGCCTCCCTCTGTCATGACCACCATGGCAGAGGGATCGCCTCGCTGGAGTTCACCCGGATGCACCGTCAAGAGCGCGCAGCCCGATACCGCGAATGCCACACACATCGCGACCACCGCCTGCCTGGAGCGGATCCATGCGACGACACGCATTACGGCTTGTCCTTGCACTTGAAGACGATCGCGCGCCCGGCATTGCCGACGCACTTGAAGTTCACGCCGAACATTGACCCGGTCGCATCCGACATCAGCTCCCCACGGATCGCATACCGATCCGTGCCACCGCATACCTTCGCGATGGCGGCATATGCCTGCTGTTGCCTCTCCTGCACCAGTTGGGGAACCCCTGCCTGGCAATAGCGCACCTCGCCCGTGGCGCCCACCATCTGGGGAGGGACCCCGAATCCTCCCTGCTTTTCATGGGCCGCGTAGAGACGGGGCGCTGAGACGGAGGAGTTGAAGATCGGATTCAGCGTGGAGGCGCAGCCGCCCAACGCCAGGACGAGCACCGCCAGAGTGGTAGCGTGAGATATCTGTCTTTTCATGAAGTTCCTTGCGTATCGAAATGGTCAGAGGGACGGGATTCTTTCGCTTTCCTCTCGCACACGATCCTGCCTGAGTACACGTGCGTGCGAAGGGCGTATGAATCTGCGGTTCGGGATGCGGTTGCAGGGATGGATTTGAAGCGCATCTCCAACACCAGGATGGCAAGGAAGGCTGTTGCGGCGCCGGCCATGACCACCAACGCCGCGTCCAAACCCAAGAGCGAGTACGCAGCGGTTGTCGTACCCGCCATGGCGCCACCGTAGAGATCGCGCATCAGCCATGCGACGACGAAGCCTGCTGACACGATCGCCCCCAAGGCACTCCCCCGGACCAATCCGTCGCGTGTCCACGTCCACCCGAATGCGAGCATCGCTATGCCGGCGTTGGTGGCGAGTTGCCATGCCTCGTGCATGCGTGCGTGGGCCGGCCATTCCGGATTCAACAGATGCGTGGCATTGAGTTCGAGATAAGGCACCAGGATCAACGGAACCAGCAGCAGTACGCTGGCGATCAGTCTCGGAAGCAAGCGGGTGATTCTGCGTCCCCGTACGCTACCTGCTTGTGGCCCGTCCGCAGAGCTCATGCTGGACGCACCTTCGTGGCTTTCGGCACACGTACCATCCAGCGACCCTGCCGTATCCGATAGAGCCAATAGGGGATGGTCAGCACCGCAAGCATGACTGGCAGCGACAGCAGGCCGAAATGCTGCAGCGCCTTGGGAAACTCGTCAGCCTGCCCCAGGAAGAATGCCGCGGATGCGAGCACGAGAGCTGTCAACATGCGCCAGGCATGGCGCGCAATGCGTGCGCGTCCCGTAGAAATGCCCGACAGCACCTGCCTCAGATCGGAGGACGCAGATGCCAATGCAATCGCTCCTATGAGGAGCTCGAAGGTGACTGAAGACAGTTGCCCCGCCTCAGACGCTCTGATTGCCAGCACCGCGGCGTACCCGGCGATCGAGACCGCAAGCATCGCCATGCCGGCAAGTACGGCCCGTTGCATCCTCCATCGGGTTTTGACCGTAAGCCAGGCCGTGACCACGAGATAGAACGTAAACGCGCCACCGACGATCGACTGGGAGTTGCTCTCCAGCGCCGCCAAGACCGTACCGGTGCCAGCCATGGTCATCATGCTCCCGACGAAGACCTGACCTGCGGCACTGTGCAAGGAGCGCCCCTTGCTCGTATAGATAGCCACCCAGCCCGATACCAGCCCGAGAGTCCCCATGAGAATGTGCAACCACACCATACGACTTTCCTGCGCACGAGGTATCGGCGCTACCTGTTCAGGAGGCGCTGCACTGCATGTGGTGCGCAAGCGTCTTGCGACGGCCGACGCATGTCTGCGACGAGCGGAGGTCTGGGGAGACTAGAAAGCGGAAAGCTCGGCGCCCACTCCCGGGTCGTCACTTGAGCGCCCTGGAGCGTCACTGATCGCCCCGAGCCGCCGGCTGTCGCGCATAGCCCTAACAGGTAGCGGGATGGCTCAGAATGAGGAAGGTTCTCCGTTCGAAAGCTATGACTCTGCCTCAATCCGATTTGTCACGGCATACCGCGATACCTCGCTGGGGTATACGCATCTTCATCACGCTTGCAGTCAGCACGTGCCTGGGATTGCTACTGCTTACGATCTGGCAGTCCGAGCCACTGGTGCTGTTTGTTCGTCTTGCCATCGCGTCGCTGGGGGCCCTGTGCGCCTTCAGTCTCTTCGAGCGCTGGCCGAGGGCGTTGCCGGCGTGGATTGCGCGATGGGTGCTGCAGGTCGTCGGTGTGGCGGTAGCGCTACCAGGCAGCCTGTTTTTCATGTACTGGCTGTCGACGGCTCCGGGGGAGCCTCCATTCTGGCAAGTGAACGACAGAGCGGGCGGATTTCTCCTCCTGGCGGCTACCGGGCTGCTGATCGCCCCTTGGATAGCGCTCACAGCGCTGGTTCGCCAGAAAGACGCCATCGCGCGCCACCAGGCGCTTGCGTTCGAGCTCGAACGCAGTGAGCTTTCACGCCAGGCGCTGGATGCGCGCCTTCATCTGCTGCAGGCGCAGATCGAGCCGCATTTTCTATTCAATACGCTGGCGAACGTACGCGCCCTGGTCGCCGCCGGCTCGGATAGGGCGCCGGCCATCCTGGACAGCCTGATCCATTACCTTCGGGCGAGCCTTCCCATCCTTCATCAGCCGGCCACGCTGGGCACTGAAATCGGTCTCGTCAGGGCGTATCTGGAACTGATGCAGATGCGCATTCCCGACAGGCTGACCTATCTCGTGGAGGCAGATGCGGCCGCGCGCGATTGCCTCTGCCCACCAATGACGCTGATGACGCTGGTCGAGAACGCAGTTCGTCACGGCATTGACCCCTGCGAGCAAGGGGGGGATATCGTCGTCCGCGTGACGCGTGAAGGCGCACGGTGCAGTATCGTGGTAGTGGACACGGGCATGGGATTCGGCGAGTACCGTACTCCGGGTACCGGGCTTGCTTCGTTACAGGAACGCTTGGCGCTTTCGTGCGGCAGTGACGCAACCCTGACGATCACCGCCAATGAACCGACGGGCACCAAAGTGACCATCGATTTGCCATGGAGATCTATCTGACATGCCCACTTGCCTCATCGCTGATGACGAGCCTCTTTTGCGGGATGAGCTCGAAGGACTTCTAGCGGAATTGTGGCCCGAACTCGAAGTTGTCGCACGCGCTCGCAACGGACGTGATGCCATCCAGCAGTTCGAAACGCTCGCCCCCGATATCTGCTTCCTTGATGTGCGCATGCCAGGCCTGTCCGGCATCGAAGCTGCCAAATCCATGAGCGGCCTGGCCCAGCTGATCTTCGTGACCGCCTATGACCACTACGCGGTCGAGGCCTTCACGCAACGCGCGATCGATTACCTGGTCAAGCCGGTATCGCGCGAGCGGCTCGGCGATACCATCACACGGCTGAAATCGCGTCTGATGACATCGCCGCCTGCCTTTCAGTCTTCGCTCCTGCAGCAATTGACCGGCCAGGAGCATGTGAGTCCCCCACCTAGTCGCCTGGGATGGTTGCGGGCATCCTCTGGGAACACGATCCGGCTGATCAGCATGAATGCTGTCGACTACCTGCTTGCAGCCGAGAAGTACACTAACGTAGGCTGGCGCGACGAGGAGGGGCGTGCCCAGGTCTCTGTCATCCGCATTCCCATCAGGGAACTGCTGGATCGATTGGACCCAGAACAGTTCGTTCAATCGCATCGTGCCGTGATCGTGGCCCTCAAGGCCATCCGTTTGATCCTCAAGGGCGACAACGAGACGGCCCAGATCCATCTCATCGGTCGGGATGAAGTACTGCCCGTCAGCAGGCGATACTCCCACCACTTCAGGCAGATGTAATACCCGGTCTCACTCCGCAGTGGAGATGGACGGGCGATCAGATGATTGGCGGAACCCGAAGAAGAGCAGCCACCCCATCGTGACTATGAAGACCAGGGACAGGGGTGCCAGTAGGGTATAGGCCACGTCTCCGCCAAACAGCGCACGCCCCACGGCGACCATCTGCATGGAGGCGCCAAGCATACCGAGCACGGTCAGCCAACGCGGCAACAATCGCGACTGGAACAGAAAGCCGAACAGCAATACCACGCTGAAACCTCCCAAAATCTTGTCCATGAAGTGGACGCCGTCACGCATGCCTGCAAGTACGCGACTTGACGCTTCGATCATGGCTCGCTGCGGCTCTGCCGCAGCATGGTAGGCCTCGCTCACATCGCGGAAGCCGACCAGCGTCACAAACTCCAGCAGGGAAAGCGCAAGCCCCGCCGCAAGTATCGCCAGGTAGAAATAGAGGATACCCCCCGATACGCCGCTGAAAGCCCGCGCGAGGAGCGTCGCCACCCACAGCGAAAAGAGGCTAGAGACCATGCCCAGTACGCAGATCAGACCGATTTTCACCGGATGCGAGGAGGCATTGATCAGCAATCCTCCATCCTTGAAAAGATCATCCTGCAATTTGAAGTTCGACAACATTCCGATCACGAACGTCACGAGCATCGCGACGCCCAGCAGCCGACCAAGATTCACGCGAGATGTCATTGCCGGTTTCCATCTTGAAAGATCCAACACTCCCGCAAATCTAGGCAGACGACCGCACTCGTGCGACAGACGACGGAATTCGACGATTGAGTGGAGGCTACAGGTGCAATGCACAGCGCTCTGGGTGATCCCTGGCAACTCCGTGCTGTCGTCAGGCAATCTGACCTGCGTCTGGATCTCTTAGCAAGACAGGCGGTGAGTGCTGGTTGCGGGCCCGATGCCTCGGCACGGGCTCGGCGCTGTCTCGCCCGCAGGCCGCCCGGACCTTCCGTGAAGCGAGCGGCTGACGCCCTACCCTCGATAACGATCCCTAATCCCCCACCCCGGCAAACATATGAAGTAGGTCGAATGCATGAAAAAACCGCCCCATGGGCGGTTTTTTCTTCCAAAGCCGTTTAGCCAACCTAATGACGACGGCGAAGGCGGAGTGGTATTGGCATTCAAGCACTTTCTAACGGCCACATCAACAGTAGCGTGCCTCTTATGATTTAGAGCGTCAGCCCTTATGAACTAGCCACTGATCTGGCTGCGGCCACCACCTTGACTTGCATGCGCACCCGGGGTTCATCCGGTCATCGATCGTATGCGGTTCGCAGTCGACTGATCGAGCTGCGTCAGCCCATCCCCATCCGCTTGGGCTCCACAAAAACGTCCCGCTCGCCCCCGGCGTCATTCAGGCCGAGGGGCGTATACCGAACGTCAGCAGCCATAGACAGGTGCCGATCTCGCCGGGCGTGGCGGGCAGCACGATGTACGCCGCCAGTGATGACTCAGCGAAACCTGGTACAAGCAGGCGCCCCGAAAACGTCACCGGCATAGCCAATGCAGTCGAGTATAAGCAGGATGCCAAGAATCCGTGGCAGTTGCCTTGACTTGAAGACACGCCCGCCGAAGGGCAACAGCCGAAGCCCCAAAAAAGTTTGGATACCAGGATGCCGTTGCCGTAGGCGCGCAGTCGCCCCGACCAAGTCAGACGCGTGCCGGCCGCAGACGTCAATCGATACGTAGCTTGCAAGTACTACGAATTGCTGCGCTCAAAGGATCGGGAGTCGGAACTGGAGTACCAGTTGCTCCGACCAGACTATGGAACGGAAGCGATCGC
>Ga0138256_10000212_pt1 | contig 69075 bp, 58 predicted proteins | sample KNB2016incub_MG_FD_105486 | JGI IMG/M metagenome (GOLD analysis project Ga0138256, IMG submission 105486) | Active sludge microbial communities from wastewater in Klosterneuburg, Austria - KNB2014incub_MG | ecosystem: Engineered > WWTP > Activated sludge > Unclassified | place: Austria...
CACGCGACAGAAGTCGGCGGCAGAGCCGCCTCCAAGGTGGCGATGATGATGGACGGTGCTACAAACATTTGGCTCCTAACGGAGCCGAGGCGTCGGCTTAATGTTGTTCGAGGCGAACGGTGAGCCCTTACTCACGTGCGGGCTACTGACGCGTGCGGGCTACCGACACGTTCTTTGTATTTAAGAACGGATCCCGCAGAGTCGCGGAGCCGCAGAGGAAGAGCGGACGAGGGCGTCCGCGTTCCGACACGGAATCCATGGCTTGAAAGCCGTGGCAATTCAAAAGCAGACGGGGGCGGACGGTGTGTGAGGCGAGCGGTGAGCCCTTACTCACGTGCGGGCTACGGACACGGCCTTTGTATTTTAAGAACGGATCCCGCAGAGTCGCGGAGCCGCAGAGGAAGAGCGGACGGGGGCGTCCGCGTTCCGACGGATGCGGCCAAGAACGAAGAGGCCGCCTGAAACTTACGTTCCCGGCGGCTCTTGGTTAGATCGGCTTGTGGCCGGTTATTGGAGCGATACGTCGTCGATGCGGAACGTCGTCGGGAGCGACGAATCGTTCGTTACGCGGAACTGCACGCGAACCGTTTGGCCCTTATACGCCGAGAGGCTGAAGGACTTTTGCGAATACACGCCTGCTGCCGCTTTATCGAGGTTGCTGTAAGTCGCGAGCCTTTTCTTTAAGCTGCCGGACGTGCTGCGTATCTCGATATACAGTTTGTCGTATTGTCGCGACGTCGTTGTCTCGCTCGTAGTTACGTTCATCCAAAAGCTGAACGCGCCGGAGGCCGATGACGGAATCGTTACGGTCTGATACGTGCTTCCGGACGTGCTATTGCTTTCGCCGAAGTAAGCGTAACCGGAACCGCCGTGCGGATAGTTGCCGGGATCGACCCAGAAAGTGCCGTTGCCGGTGTTCGTCCAAGGGCTTAAGGTGCCTTCGAATCCGCCGTTGACGATCACGTTGCCGCCCGGTGTCGGTGTTGGCGTCGGAGTCGGCGTCGGGGTCGGCGTCGCAGTCGGAGTCGGAGTTGGCGTAGCAGTAGGAGTTGCGGTTGCGGTCGGAGTCGGAGTCGGCGTTCCGCTCGGGCAGGAGCCGACGCCAACAGCGCACCATCCGGTCGCAACGCCGTTGTATTGCGAACTGCCCGAACCGTAAAGGTCGGTCGCCGCGCTAAGGGTTGCGGTTCTCGCGCCGGCAAAGTTCGTTCCCGAACTCATATACGTTACGAGCGCTCGATAGAAGATCTGCTCAGCCGCGGTTTCTCCGATGCCAGCAACGACAACGCCGCTAACGCGGTTCGTGCCGCCATTCGCGATGAGGTAATACGCGTGGTTCGAGATCGACGAATTCGTATGCACGCCGCAGTTATCGTTGAGCGACGACGGTGTGCAGCTTCCCGGATAGAGACGAAGCGAATAGTGATCGGGGTCGCCGACCGCGTTCGGGTTGTCCATACGGCGTAGGGCATCGCCGGAGGTTCCGGGCGTGTATGCATCTTCACCGATCTTCCATGTGTCTGCCGAAACGTTGCCGCCATCGGCATAGAGTTCGACCATCGAACCCATAATGTCGGACCAGGACTCGTTGAGCGCTCCTGACTCTTTCGAGTAGGTGAGATTTGCGGTCCTTTCGGTAACGCCGTGAGTCATCTCGTGGCCGCAGATGTCGATCGTGGTCAGCGGCGTGAAGGTCGAGCCGTCGCCGTCGCCGTACGACATCATATTGTTGTACCAGAATGCGTTGTTGTAGGCGCCGCTCGAACCGAAATGAACACGAGACGTTATCAGCGAGACCGAGCCGTTAGCCGCCGCGGTCGTAACGCCGGGGCCGCCCGAACCGTCGATGCCGTTGCGACCGAGGACGTTCAGATAGAAATCGTACGTCGTTGCCGCACCGTGATGAGCATCGACTCCGGCACGCTGGATCGTCGAGTTCCAGTTGTCGTCCGTGTCGGTAAAACGCGATTGCGTGCCGCCGGCTCCGGTGCTCTCGTTGCCGGTAGAGTTCATATTGAAGGTTCCCTGCTTACGCGTGAGATCCTCCATATAATATGTAGAACCTGATTGGCTTGTGCTGATCGAGATTGTGCCGCTGTAGAGCGACGAACCCGTGCCCGTCTGAAGGTTGTTGTATTCGAAGACGTTCTCGCCCGTCTGTGCATCGACGAAGATTACCGGAACGTCCGATGCGTCCGAACCGTCGATGTGCGGCGTCTCGACGCGATAGACGAGATGGTCGCGGTCTTCGCCGCGGTAGATGTACATATCGACACGCGGCTTATCGCTGATCTTCGCCGTGCCGGAATACATACGGTTCGCGTCGCGAATGGCGTCTTCTCGGGCAAGATTCGGCGAAGTGTTGATGGCGATGCCTTCTTTAAGGTCATCGGTAATGGTCGCGAGCGAACCGTCGCGGTTCAGGTGCACGATCGCCTCGCCTTCCCAAACCGGAACGCCATTCACCGTCTGGCGAACGCGAGTGTGTGCCATGCCGAGTCTGTCGATCTCGACCTTTTGAACTTCGAAATCATCGGGGTTGCCGATAAGGCGGCGAGTCGCTTGGTCGCGAAGAATGTCGAGGCTTTTCGCCTTTGCAAGAGCGAGTTCGTCCTGCGAGCCGGAGCCGAAAACCGCCTTATTTGCTTCTGCATGTTTTGATACGATCCCGACCGCGATCAACGTCGAAACGACGACCGCCAGGATCACTAAAAGCTTTTTCACGATAATTATCCTCCTCAGATAATGTGCTGAAAGGTGCCGAAAAAATGACGAGTCTAAAAAGACGCCGCCGCATATTTACGCTTCATCTAAGCAAGCGAAAAAATGATGCCGAAACATATGTAAAAAAGCCTTAGGGATGTAAGTTGAAATATATAAAGCTGAACAAATCTATGCCCATCTTTTGCCGCTGTCAAGCGAAATCTATGCGGATTTGGCCGTCGGCGAAAAATAAGTTTCAAGCATCGGTCATTTTGACCGACGAGCAGACGGATATATTGCCCTTAGGTGCAGTTCCGAGTTGCTAAGGCTATAATCAAAACCTCGATGACAGTTGACGAACAGATCTCATTTTTGAAGAAAGGCGCTGTCGATCTCATTCGCGAGGAAGACTTGCGAAAGAAGCTCGAACGTGCGGAAAAGACAGGCAAGCCGCTTCGCGTGAAGCTTGGGCTTGACCCGACGGCGCCGGACATTCATCTCGGGCACACGGTCGTGATCCGCAAACTCAAAGCCTTTCAGGATCTCGGCCATACGGTGATCTTCCTCATCGGCGATTTCACGGGAATGATCGGCGATCCTTCGGGCAAGAACGTAACGCGGCCGCCATTGACCCGCGAAGAAGTGAATCAGAACGCCGAAACCTACAAGCGGCAGATGTTCAAGTTGCTCGATCCCGAAAAGACGGAACTGCGATTCAACGGCGAATGGATGGACAAATTCGACGCGGCGGATTTTGTAAAACTCTGCGCGCGCACGACCGTCAAGCAGATACTTGAGCGTGACGATTTTACGAAACGGCTTGCAGACGAAAAACCGATCTCGCTCCACGAACTGCTTTATCCGCTGATACAAGGCTACGATTCTGTGGCGTTGGGCGCAGACGTCGAACTCGGCGGAACCGATCAGAAATTCAACCTGCTGATGGGCCGAAACCTCCAGCGTGAGGCGGGCCTCGAACCTCAGGTGATCTTGACGACGCCGCTTCTCGAAGGCCTCGACGGCGTCAACAAGATGTCGAAGTCGCTCAACAACTACATCGGTATCGACGAGCCGGCCGAATCGATGTTCGGCAAGGTGATGTCGATCTCCGACGAGCTGATGTGGAAATACTACGAGTTGCTGACAGATCTCACGCCTGACGAGATCTCAAATTTGAGAGCTGAAATTGCAGCTGGAAAAAATCCGAAAGACGTTAAAGTAAACCTCGCGAAACTCATCATAAAGGATTTTCATTCAGAAACTTCGGCGAACGAGGCAGAGGACGCGTTCACGCGGCAGTTCGTTCAGAAAGACGTGCCGGACGAGATTGACGAAAAGCGTGTCGCTGCCGGAGAGTATCAGCTTGCACAACTCCTTGCGGATACAGGGCTTGCAGGCTCAAAAGGCGAAGCGCGAAGGCTTATTGCACAAGGCGGCATCAAGATCGACGGCGAAAAAGCCGACGGAAACGCCGACCTTGCGGTTTCGGGCGATGGCGTCCTTATTCAGGTCGGTAAACGGAAATTCTTGCGCATTTTGCCCGAGGGAAGCGTATAAAACGAAAGATGGACAATACCGGGGCAAAACGCACAAGGCTGGGCGATCGGATAAATGCATATGTTGCGTCCGAGAAGCCTTTGCGCAAACTCGCCGGCGATATTTCGAAACGGGCAAAAGATGCGATGAACGAGGCGACGACTCTTTCGCTCGAACGTATCGAGATCACACTCGAACGACTTCCGAAAAAACTCGACGGCCTGAAATGCGTCCATCTGTCGGACATACATCACAGCCCGCTCACGGATCTAAAGCACATCGAGCGTGCCGTAAAATTCGCGAATCGATTAAAGCCCGACATCGTCCTTTTAACAGGCGATTACGTTTCGCACGACAGCGGATATATCGCGCCTGTAGCTGAGACGCTCGCAAAGCTGCGTTCGCCGATGGGCACCTTCGCGTGTCTCGGCAATCACGATCATTGGACGGATGCGGCGCTCGTAACCGAGCTTTTTCGCGGCGAAGGCATCACGATGCTCGTGAACGAAGGCCTCCGATTGGGAAGCGGCGACGGTTCGTCATTCTGGCTCGGCGGCGTTGACGATCATATGGTCGGTCAGACGGATCTCGCGGCCGCGTTGAAAGGTTCTTATCCGGACGAGGTGAAGATATTGCTCGCGCATAATCCGGTCATCTTCCGCCAATCGGTAAAACGGCACGTCGATCTTACGTTGAGCGGACATACGCACGGCGGCCAAATAAAGCTCCGCGACAAGGAAAAACGCATCATTCGCCGCAGAAAACTTTCGAGCGGCCTGCATGAACGGAATTCTGCACAGATATATATCACACGTGGCATCGGCACCGTCGTCCTTCCCGTGCGTTATCAATGCCCGCCGGAGATATCGCTTCTTACGCTGCGCATTGCCCAAAAAGATGCCTGATCAGACGAACACAAATTCAACACGCATCTTGACGGTCGCGAATGTCCTGACGTTCCTGCGAATGGCGCTCATTCCGATCTTTGCGATGCTGATGATCTACGGGCACGAAGGCTGGGCCTTGATCGTGTTCGCGAGTGCCGGTCTGTCGGACGGCATCGACGGCTTTTTGGCGAGGACCTTAAAACAGGAGAGCGAACTCGGGACCATCATCGACCCGATCGCCGATAAACTCCTGATGACAACGGCATTCATCATTCTCTCGATCCCTGCGGTTTTCGGCCCGCATCCGCCGCGGCATCTTCCCGTCGAACCATACGTTACGATCGTCGTGATCGGACGCGACATTTTGATAATCGCGGTCGCCGGCGCGATCAGCTTGATGACGGGATTTCGGGGCTTTAAGCCTTCATGGCTAGGGAAAGCAAGCACTTTCGTTCAGGTTTTCGGCGTGATCGCGATCCTGATCGCGGCGGTTTATCCGCAGCTTCGCGGCTTTTATTTGCCGACCGTTTACATTACGGTCGCCTTCTTCGCCGTCGTCTCCGGCATACACTACGTCTTTCAGGTCGCCGGCCTAATGAAAGCCGACGCCGCCTCGAAAAATTCAAAAGAATAACATCGAACGCAGGGTTACAATTTCGAGAGTGCGCCTTCGATCTCAGGGATGACGGGCTCATCGATCTTTTCGAGTTTATCTTCCGATGCGAGTGCCTGAAAGGCTTCGAGAGAAAGGCGATAATTCTCTGCGATCTTTGCATTATCCACACGGCTTGCCGCAAGGGCCTCGGCGAGGCATTTGTAATTGTGGGCGGTCATACGGCGGGCGTATGTATTGGTCGGATTTGCGGCGATCACATTCTTGAACTTATCAAGCGACCGACCGTAAGTGTTTATCGCCTCCGGATAATTCTTCATCGAAGCGTATGTCATGCCGAGCGAAAAGGTCGTGTTCGCAACGTCATATAGCACTTCAAAGTTGTTCGGATCGGCCTCGCTTAGTTCGGTAAAGACGGCGATCGCGTTCTGGATCGACCGAAGCGAATCGGCGAGTTTCCCTGCACCTTCCTGACATTGACCGAGCTTCTTGTACGCCAAAGCTACGTCGCGTTTTGCGGTTTGATCCGTCGGGTCGCTTTCGGAAGAAGTTTTCGCAATAGCAAGGGCGGTCGAGTATGCGTCGATCCCGAGGCCGAACTTTTCGAGGTCTTCGAAAGCGGTACCAAGCCTTGAGTACGCGAGATGCAGCGTGCGCTGGAAAGATCGGTCCGCGGGATGGCGCGCAGCGATCTGCTTTAGCCCGTCCACGCCTATCTGTACTTTCTCAAGCGCGGCATCTAACTCATTCTCCCAACCTTGAGCTTCGCCGATATTTACAAAGAGATAATAGTAGTCGGCGGCGACATCATCATTCTCAGGCTGCTGCTTCAAAAGGCTGCCATAGAGAGCTTGCGAGCGTTTGAAATACTCGATGGCGCTCCTATTGTCGCCGTCGTAGAACGGGATCAGTCCGCGTGCCCTTATCGTCGATGCGTATTTGTTCCGAAATACAAAATTGTCCGCGTCGGCCGCCAGGACCTGTTCTCTAAGTTCGAGCGATCTGTCGAGCAGCGGAGTAGCCTTTGCATAGTCGCCGCCGAAAGATTCGAGCGTGCCGAGCATATGGTAGTCGTCAGCGATCCCGGACATAAGCTCGATGTCATTCGGCGAACGCTCCGCGAGAGCGAGGCGAATGTCGAGAGCCTTTTGATAGCTCGAGAGTGCACCTTTGATGTCGCCTATATTCGGTGCCGACGGATTTCCCTGCACATCGCCGACCTTGTCGTAGGCGCGCGCGATCTCACGCATCAACTCCGGGTCAGAGTTTGAATCGAGCGTAAGTTTGTTCAGGTATTCGAGGGCCCGCGTGACGAGCTTTACCTTGGCGGGCGTCGATCCCGGCAGTCGTTCGATATCAGGCGTGATCTCAAAGAGGAATGAATTCGCAAGTGCACGTACGTCCTCGAAACGTCTTTCTGCCCGCGCCCGTTCGGCCTCAGCAATGCGTGCCTGCCAAAGTGTCGCGAAAATGCCGGCGGCGACCGCGATAACGAGTAAAGCACCGACGAGAGCCATCGCGCGGTTGCGGCGGAGGAATTTTCCGGATCGATAAAGAAGCGTGGCAGACCGAGCGGTCACGGGCCTGCCCTCCCGGAATCGCCCGATGTCGTCGCTAAACGCATCGACAGACAAATAGCGGCGTTCGGGTTCCTTCTGAAGCGATTTTAGGACGATACGGTCGAGGTCGCCGCGGATCTCCTGTGGGCGGAGCGCCGACCGCGGCGTCTTTTCCCTAAGGTCCTCTCGACCGGTATCTGCCCGCAAGGGATTCGCTAGCGTTCGCGCTTCGTCCGCGCGATCGCGGCTTGACGAGATCGGGACGCGCTTCTCGGCGATCTCGCCGCTATCGGCTTTCGAAGACGGTGGCGGCGGTTCATCTTCGGCGACTGCACGCAAGATGCGGTTCAGGTCCTTTTCTTTATCCTCGAAAGGGCGATGGCCCGAAAGCAATTCAAAAAGAATGACGCCCAAGCTATATATGTCGGTCGCGGTCGTCACGCTTTCGCCGTTGAGTTGCTCGGGCGAAGCGTAACTCGGCGTCATTGCACCGAGACGCGTAACGGTCGCCGTCTGATCCTGCTCTCCGCTGTCGCTCAGGATCTTGGAGATGCCGAAGTCGAGCAGTTTCGGTGTGCCGTCGCTGGTTACGAGTATATTGGAAGGCTTTAGGTCGCGATGGACGACGAGGCCGCGATGCGCCGACGAGACGGCCGAGCAGACCTTCTGAAAAAGAGCTAGGCGATCGTCGCAGCCGTACGAATTCTGCGAACAGAATACGTCTATCGGATGGCCGTCAACGTACTCCATCGCAAAATACGGCGTACCGTCGTCCGTAGAGCCGAAATCCACGAGACTCGATATATTCGGATGGCTGAGCGTCGCGAGGATCGCGCGTTCCTGCTCAAAGCGTTGCCGAAAAACACTCGAGTTCATCTCGCGTTTTAAGAGCTTGAGAGCAACGCGTTGTTGCCTTTCACCGACCTTTCGCGAGGCAAGGTAAACGGCGCCCATTCCGCCGTGGCCGACCTCTCTGATGATCGTGAACGGTCCGACGGCGCGACCTGCGAGACGTTCTCTCTCATCTGCGAAAAAAAAATCCTTTGAAAATTCGATCGCCGGCGCGTCCAGCATCGAAGCTGCACCGTCGGCCATCGAGAGGAGCGATCGTGCTTCAGCGAGTTGAAGTTCGGTCATCTCCGCGCGCAACAGGAAGGCGTCACGTTCGCCCGCATCCAAAGCTAGAGCGTCGGCAACGTATTCATTGATCTTTTCACGATCTTGTTCGGTCATTAGTGCGCCCGCTTAAAACGAGATAGAGGTCTTGCAACAAGGATATGCGAAAAAAAGAACGCGATCGCGACAGTCACTGTTCAAGAACTCGTCATCTCGCGATAAAGCCAGAGTTTTGCGACCGACCAGGAGCGTTGGACCGTGCGCTCGGAGATGTCTAAAGCTTCAGCGATCTCGGTATTGCTCAAGCCGCCGAAAAAACGCATCTCAACAACCTTCGCTTGGCGCTCGTCGACAGCTTCTAAGCGTTCTAGGGCTTCATCCAGAGCGAGGATCGAACCGGCTCGGGTTTCGACCGGGATCGCTACATCGTCGAGTGAGAAATGAACCTTTGCGGAACCGCGTTTCGCGGCACCGTGCTGACGTGCGTGGTCAATAAGTATCTGGCGCATCAAGCGAGACGCGATCCCGTAGAAGTGGCTACGGTTCTGCCACTCGACGCCGCCCTGTTTCGCAAGCCGCACGAACGCCTCGTGAACGAGAGCTGTCGGCTGAAGCGTATGGTTCGCTCGTTCACGCGACATAAGGCGGCGCGCCTGACGTTTTAGCTCATCGTAAACATACGGCAAAAGACGCTCGCTCGCGCTCTCGTCACCGCGGTTCCAGTCATGCAGCATCTGAGTGATCTCAGAATTCACACCTTCGTTCATAGCTAAATATTGGACAGAGTTGGAAAATACCTGATTCTACCGTATTTTTCGTGATACAGGTAATCGATTTTCCGTGCAGATTCCTTATCGACCGTCGGCGGGAAAAGGGGAAATGCCAGAATAGCGGGACTCTAGTCCGGGCTTCTCTCTTTCAAAACCTCTGACGGCCAGCCACGTGAGTTTTTGTTCCGATCTTAAAACTTGACAACAACACACTCAACCTTTATCATCTATAAATGCTCAAGTTAGCGGTATTGTATCGAGAGCAGGCACTTATATTGTTGGGAGAATAAAAGAATATGGCGAAAATTATCGGTATTGACCTCGGAACGACCAATTCGGTCGTCGCGGTCATGGAGGGCGGCGAACCCGTCGTTATTACGAACAGCGAGGGCGGGCGTACGACGCCTTCTGTCGTCGCATTCACAAAGGACGGCAACCGTCTGGTCGGCCAGGTCGCTAAGCGTCAGGCTGTGACGAACCCTGAGAACACGCTTTATTCGATCAAGCGTTTTATGGGCAGGAAGTTCGACGAAGTGTCGGACGAGATCAAACAAGTTCCCTACAAGGTCGAAAAGGCCGGCAACGGCGACGTCCGCATCACGGCCGAGGGTAAGCAGTACAGCCCGCCGGAAGTCGCGGCGATGATCCTTCAGAAGCTGAAGCAGTCGGCGGAAGATTATCTCGGCTCAAAGGTCGAGCAGGCCGTTATCACGGTTCCGGCGTATTTTAACGACGCACAGCGTCAGGCGACCAAAGACGCCGGCAAGATCGCGGGCCTCGAAGTCCTGCGTATCGTCAACGAACCGACGGCGGCGGCATTGGCTTACGGACTTGATAAGAAGAAAGACGAGACGATCGCTGTGTTCGACTTTGGCGGCGGCACATTCGATATCTCGATCCTAGAGGTCGGCGAAGGCGTTGTTGAGGTGAAATCGACGAACGGCGACACGCACCTCGGCGGCGATGACGTTGACGAGGTGCTCGTCGGTTGGATCATCGACGAATTCAAGAAAGATCAGGGCATCGACCTGCATAACGACAAGATGGCTCTTCAGCGGCTGAAAGAGGCCGCGGAGAAGGCAAAGGTCGAGCTATCGAGCGCGATGGAGACGGAGATCAACCTGCCGTTCATTACCGCCGATGCGAGCGGGCCAAAGCACCTCGTGATGAAGCTCACGCGCGCAAAATTCGAGGCATTGGTCGAACCCGTTCTCAAGCGGCTTATGCCGCCGGTCGAACAGGCGATCAAGGACGCGAACCTTTCGGCAAAGGACATTCAGGAAGTGGTGCTTGTCGGCGGTTCGACGCGTATCCCGAAGGTTCAGGAGATGGTCAAGGGCTTTTTCGGTAAGGAATCGAACAAGTCGGTCAACCCGGACGAAGTTGTCGCACTCGGAGCGGCCGTTCAGGCGGGCGTGCTCGGCGGCGAGAAGACGGACATTCTGCTTCTCGACGTTACGCCGCTCAGCTTGGGTATCGAGACGCTTGGCGGCGTCGCGACGCCGATGATCCAGAAGAACACGACCATCCCGACGCGAAAATCAGAGGTATTTTCGACCGCTTCGGACAATCAGACATCGGTCGAAGTCCACGTGCTGCAGGGCGAAAGGCCGATGGCGTCTGACAATAAGACGCTCGGCAAATTCCACCTCGTCGGCATCCCGCCTGCACCGCGTGGTGTTCCGCAGGTAGAAGTTACATTTGACATCGACGCGAACGGTATCGTGAACGTCTCGGCGAAGGATATCGGCACCGGACGCGAACAAAAGATCACGATCACGGCGTCTAGCGGCCTCTCAAAAGAAGAGATCGACAAGATGATGAAGGACGCCGAATCGCACTCTGCCGAGGACGAGAAGAAGAAAGCCTCGATCGAGGCACGCAACCGGCTTGACGGTCTTGTTTACAGCGTCGAAAAAACGCTTAGCGAGAACAAGGACAAGCTTGATGCGGCGGCGGCGACTGACATCGAATCGGCGATCGCAGAAGCAAAGACCGCTCTTGCAGGCGACGATGCGGATGCGATGAACGCTGCCTTCGACAAGGTGCAGACCTCGTCGCACAAGCTTGCCGAGGTTCTATACAGCCAGCAAGGCGCCGGTGGCGGCGATGCTGCTTCGGGCGAACAGGCTTCGTCTGCGTCGGCTTCCGGCGACGGCGGTTCGACCGCGGCTTCGGAAGACGGCGACGTCATCGACGCCGAATACGTCGATGTCGAAGACGAGAAGAAAGACTAACGTCTGTGATATAAAGGATAAGCGGCGGCTGGGACTGCCGCTTATCTTAGGTCTCTTATGGGTGTTCAGATCGAAGTGGACGAGGCGATCATGCCGCAGATAGATCGACTTGCGAAGAATTCGCATCGGTCACGAGCTGACCTTGTGAACGAGATATTGCGTAAGGGCTTGCGTCGGGAATCGACCGAGGACAAAGTTCGTCGATTTCAGGAGAGCTATCAAAAGCTCCCTCAAACTCCGCACGAGGTCGGCGAACTAAGCGAATGGGAAGATATCCAGGATTGGGGTGATCAATAATGATCAGAGGTGATGTTTATTGGATCAAACTGAAAGATCCTGATAAACGACGGCCGGCCCCTATCATCACCCGCGATTCGGCGATCCCATTGCTGAATCAGATCACCGTAGTTCCGATCACATCCACTCTTCGAGACACTCCGTCAACCGTTTGGCTTGATGAAGATGATGGTATGGAAGGACCATGCCTGATAAACGTCGACCACATACAGACGGTGAGTAAGGAACGGCTCGGGGGCTACATCACACATCTTGGCGAGGAGAAGCTCGAAGAGGTCTTTGACGCGGTTAAGTTCGCGTTCGGGTTTGGAGATTAGGTGGCGAAAAAGGATTATTACCAAATTCTAGGCGTTAAAAAGAGCGCGACCGCTGACGAGATCAAGAAGGCGTATCGGCGCTTGGCGCGTAAATATCACCCGGACGTAAATCCGAACGACAAGTCTGCCGAGGACAAGTTCAAGGACATACAGGAAGCGAACGACGTTCTGTCGGATGCGAAGAAGCGAAAGGTTTTTGACCGCTTCGGGTATTACGCGGACAATCTCGATCCGGATTCGCCATTCGCAACGGCCGCAGGTGCGGGCGGTCAAGCGGGAACGCCCCCGGGCGGATTCGACTTCTCGGGATTCGATTTCTCCGGCGGCGGAACGAGCGGCGGGTCCGGCAGTTTTCGGGATATTTTCTCAGACCTTTTTGGCGGCGGCGGATCCCGTGCTCAACCCGAACCGCCGCGTGCGGTTCCGAAACGCGGCCGCGACATCGAGATCCCGCTTGCGCTGAGTTTTGACGAGGCGTTCACGGGACTTACGACCAACATCACGGTCAACCGCTCGGAGCAATGTTCGCGTTGCCAAGGCGCAGGCGATACAGGCGGCCCGGTCGTTACATGCCCGACCTGCAAGGGTTCGGGCCAGGTGATGCGTACGGGCGGCAGGCTGCAATTCTCGCAAGCCTGTCCGGATTGCGAAGGCACCGGCCGCCGACGAGAACCTTGCTCGCTTTGTCACGGTAAGGGAACGACACCGAAGAGCGAACAGGTGAAAGTAAAGATACCTGCGGGCGTCGATACGGGATCGCGCGTGCGTGTGCCGAAGAAAGGGCACGGCGGACGGCTTGGAGCCGAACCGGGCGATCTTTTCATCGTTACGAATGTCGGCAAGCATAAATTCCTCGAACGCAAGGGCGAGAATATCTACGTAACGGTTCCGATAACCGTGCCGGAGGCGGCGCTCGGAACTCGCATCGAGGTGCCGACCGCCGAGGGCAAAGCGGCGTTGAAGATACCTGCGGGGACCGAGTCGGGACAGAAGTTCAGGCTTCGCGAGCGTGGTTTTCCGAGCCTGAGAAATCCTTCGCTGCGGGGCGATCAGTTCATCGAAGTAAAGATAACGCTGCCAAAAGTGATCTCCGAAGAGACGAAGGATATCTTGCGACAGTTCGAGAGAACGAACCCCGAAAACCCCCGCAAGACAATGGGCATTGAGTGATCCGCCGAGTGACGAATTCGAGATGAAGAAGCGCGTTAAAACCTATACGATCAGCGCCGTCGCGGAGCAGTACGAGATACATCCGCAGACGCTGAGGCTGTATGAACGCGAAGGGCTTTTGAAGCCGTCGCGGTCAGACGGCAATACGCGCCTCTATTCCGACACAGACCTAGAACAGCTCGAAGTTATTCTCTCGCTTACACGCGACCTCGGCGTGAACCTCGCCGGCGTCGAGATCATCCTGAATATGCGTTCGAAGATGGACGAAATGCAGCGCGAATTCGAACGATTCTTCGAGTATTTGCGGACGCACGCGGGCGAGTTCGTTCGAAAGGGCGAAGGAGAGAAGAGTTCAAGCGCGTTGATCACGGTTTCGCGTCATCGACGGACGGAATTCCGCGGATAAGGGCCTTCCTCAAATTCGCTCGGATTTCTTTGATTTCACGCCATTTTTCCGCTAGCATTACACAATCCATATTATCCCAAGGTTTCTAGGAGATTTAGTTAATGCATAGCAGATTTGCGGTTTACGGCCTGCTCACAGCGGCGCTCGTGTTAATGTTGTCGGTTTTTTCTCTCGGTCAGGATCTTGACCACGTCGCCGTTTCTGGCACTGTAACGGACCCGAACGGACTGGCGGTGGTCGGAGCCTCGGTTACGATAAAAGAGGTAACGAACGGAAAGGAATTGACCACGACGACCAATGGCGACGGACGGTATCAATTCTTCGCTCTCGATCCCGGCAGATACAAGGTAACCGCAACGGCGTCCGGTTTCGGGGTTACGGAAACGCCCGAACTTCCGATGATCGCCGGCAAACGCGTTCAGCAGGATTTCAAGCTTGCTCTTGCGGGCGTCGCCGTCGAGACGGTAGTAACTGCCGATCCCGAATCTGTCCTCGATGTTGACACGACGCGAACCGTCGTCGGCAGCACACTCACCGAACGCGAGATCGAAGAACTGCCGAACAATACGCGAAATCCGCTCGATCTTGTACTCGCCGTCGGCGGAACTTCGGAAGAAGCACTTTCGACGAGCGACCTTGCGGAAGACCGCAATTCCAACCCGCGCGGCACGCCGCTCGAACAAGGAAATTTCACGATCTCGGGCGGCGCTTCGTATTCGAACAACATCACGATCGACGGTTTTGACAATAACGACGATCGTTCGGCCCGCGACCGATTTCAGCCGTCGATCGACGCGGTCGGCGAAGTGCAGGTGATCAGGAATCAATTCTCGGCCGAATACGGACGTGCCTCGGGCGGCCGCGTCAATATGACGACACGCGGCGGAACGAACAGATACCGCGGCCGCGCATATATGACATTCAAGGATGCGCGTATGAACGCAAATTCCTGGTACAACAACAGTCGCGGTTACGACCGTCTGCCGTTCTCGCAATACAACCCAGGATTTACCTTCGGCGGCCCGCTCTCGATCCCGAAGGTCTATAACGGCAAGAATCGCACGTTCTTTTTCGTCTCATACGAGTATCAGAATTATCAGGATACGACGTTCATCGACACGTACCTGCCCGTGATACCGAATCCGCATTTCAACCTGCCGTCGCCTACCGGTTCGACGCAGTATTGCGATGCTTCAGGCTCGCCGGCACCGCCCTGCAGTTCGAACGTCGGTGCGGTGCAGGCATTCAGCCTGCTGATCCCGACGCCGAATCTCGGCCACATTGTTACGGCGCGTTTCGATCACAAACTAACGAAGGACAACGATCTTACGTTCGGCTGGCAGTTCGGTCGGAAGACGAATCGACGTACATCGGGCGCCTCGACCACGCGTCTCGAAGACTCGCTTCAGGCGAAGAACATCAACACGGACGCGTATAACGTCCGCGATATTCACCGCTTCGGCGCTCATACGGTCAATGACTTCGGCTTCCAATGGTCAAAATATTCGCCGAACTATCAGACCGATAATCCGACCGCTCCGGTCGTTCTCGTCGGCTATCGAAATCCCAGCACAAACAGCGTACAGACGCTGATCGCCGGAAACTCGACATCGAGCAGCAATCTCTATTTTTCGGATTCAAGAGACGAGACTCGTTACCAGTTCAAGGATTCGATCACGCATATCGCGGGTTCGCACCTGATGAAATTCGGCTTTGACGCGCAGCACGTCAACTCGCGGGCGACGAATCGGGGCGATGTAACCGGTACGTTCAACTTCTCGAATGTGAACAACTATTCGAATAACGTTCTTTCACGCTACCGTCAGAATTTCGGCACCTCCACGGACGTCAAGAATACGTATTGGGCGTTGTTCTTTAATGACGAAGTCCGCCTTCGCGACAATTTGACGATGAGCTACGGACTTCGCTACGAACGCGAGACTGCCGTCAAGGACAACAACAATTTCGGTCCGCGTTTGGGCGTCGCCTGGTCGCCTTTCAAGGACGGCAAGGGCGTCATTCGCTTTGGTGCGGCTATCGTCTATAACCGCGTGCTCTTGAGGACGGTCGGTGATTTTATTCAAAATTCCGGCGGCAGCCTTGTACAGTTCGATTCGGCTTCGATCCCGACGACCGGGAATGCACGCAACAACATTCTTGCAAGCATCGCACAGGATTTCCCGACGAGTTACTCAAGCGTGGAATCGCTAAGAGCAGCTATATCGCGTGCGACGTGCGGGGCGAGCGCCTGCTCGGCAGACCTCGGGTTTTTGGTCAATGGCGGAAGCTCCGCCAATCCGCTGCGTTCGATCGATCCGAACCTGAAGATCCCGGAAAGCTATCAGTTCAACGTCGGTTTCGAGCGTGAGGTCGCGAAGGGCTGGGTCTTTGAGGCGAACTATACCTGGAACCGAACGGCGCGTCTATGGCGTGAAAACAACATCAACGCTCCTGTCGCACCGAGCGGCTATGCAGACCTTGCCGCGTGGCTCGTCGCCAATCCGTTTTCATTCACGAACGCGAACGGGACGACACGCAACTATGTCTTCTATCTCGGCGGCAATTCGGACCCGACCGGAGTTTCCACTTCTATGTCATCCCAGGCTACCTGCGGCACGACGGTCAACGTAACCTGCTACGTCAACCTGAACACAACAAGCACTTCGACAACAACGCCGAACACGAATGCCAGCAATGGCGTCTCGTCGAACTCGATCGGCGGCCCTATCGGGATCGCTCTTGAAGCCGTCCGCTCGCTTCGACCGAATCCGAATTTTGACGAGATGGAACGCGTGGCTTCGATCGGCAAATCCTTCTATCAAGGCCTTGTTCTCGAATTTCGCGGCCGATACCGCCAACTCGGACACGGTTTTGCCGGCTCGATGCGTGTCGCCTACACGCTTTCGCGTCTGAAGGACGACGGCCTCAATAACACGTCGAACGCTCAGGTGAACGGCGATTTTGCCTCGGACTGGTCGCGTGCCCGTCAGGATAGACTTCACCGGATCACAATGTCGGGAACGTTCCAGACGCCTTCATGGTTCGGCAAACTGCGCTTCTCGCCGATCTTCCGATTCGGGACGTCCGCGCCGTTCGATCTCGGCCTCGGTGTTGACCGGAATCTAAATGATTACAGCAACGATCGGCCAAACGTTAGCGGCAACGGCGAGATCCGTTGGCGCGATCCCCAAACGCCGTATTCGGAGAGCCTCGTCTCGCAGTTCTCGCTGCCGACGATCGGTTCGCGAGGCGGCAATCTCGGACGCAATGCGGGCGCCGGTCCGCGGCTTTACATATTCGACCTATCAGTCTCGCGTGAATGGAAGTTCAACGAGCGATTTCGTCTGCGTCCGGCGGTCGAATTCGGAAATATCCTGAATATGGCCGTCTTCAGCTACGGTTCGGAGTATATCGATTTCGATAAGAATCCGACCGCTCTTGAGCAGGCCACATTCCTCGTCCCGAGTCGCACATATCGCGCTCGCGACATTCGCCTGACCGTTAGATTCGATTTCTAACAGGATCGAATTGGCGTGTCAGTAGCCCGCACGTAAGTAAGGGCTCAGCGTCAGCACCGCGAAGGTCGGGTTTCCCGCAGAGACGCGGAGGCGCAGAGGCCGGACCGGATCGTGTCGGTAGCCCGCACGTAAGTAAGGGCTCAGCGTCAGAACCACGAAGGTCGGGTTTCCCGCAGAGACGCGGAGACGCAGAGGCCGGACTGGATCGTGTCGGTAGCCCGCACGTAAGTAGTGGCTCAGCGTCAGAACCGCGAAGTTCGGGTTTCCCACGGTACCGAATAGCTCCTCTCCGCGACCTTTGCGGTTTTCTTTCGGGTTAACCGCAAAGATTTTCCTGTCGCGTGCAAGGCACGCTTCCGAGGAATTGTTTGCTGACGTTCTACACATTCCGCTTCGCTCCATGTGTAGCTAGACTCTCGCCGCGTGCGAGGCACGCTCAAGAAAGCTTTTGGGGGCAAAATGTTTTGCGTAGAATTTTGATGACTCGAGAATGTTCGGTGTGCTATATTTGCTGTTGAACATTTTTGTGCACCTGCCAGTTCTACTCTGAGAGACGCCAAATGACCCAGTACGTTGCAGACCCCGCCACGCCATTTACAGAGACGACGATCGAATCGGTGCTGCTTGACGCCGATCTTTTCGTCAAATACAGCTCGCCGGAGCGTGCATTCGACCTGTTGCACGATGCGATCGAACGCAGCCCGCGATCGATCGGCCTTCGCGAGAAGATGCGTGACATCTGCGTACGGCAAAAGAACCTGAACGAGGCGGCGCGGCAATGCCTGGCGCTCGTCAGCCTTTATATCGGACGCGAGGATTTTGACCTTGCTTACGACCGCTTGCAGGAAGCGAAGCTGCTCGATCCGCGTATCTCGGTCGCTCCCGGCCTTGAGGCGATACGGCGTGCACGGCGGCCCGAATTTGCGACGTCGCCGAAGACCTCGCAGGTCGTTCGCACGGATCTTACCTTCGCGGGCAATCTTGCTTATGTCTCGATATTCGACGCCGTTCAGGTCATCGAAAACTCGAAGATGACCGGCCTTCTCGTCGTAAAAAGCGACCTATACCTCGCAAATGTGTCGTTCAACGAAGGCCGTATCGTCGATGCCGAATGCAATGGCCGCAATGGCGTCGCGGCGTTTCGGATGATCGTTGAGATCGGCAGCGGCACGTTCGAGTTCTCGACGTCGGATCACGCGTTCCCTGTGGTCATAACGATCGTGAACAATACGAATTTCCTTCTCGACGTGCTGACCGAACTCGATCACGAGCGTGCCGAAAAGCAGGGCCTGCGCGATGTCGCGAACGAGCTTGTTTAGGTTGACTTTCTCGCCCCAAAACAACAAAATATAGTGCTCCCCTTGCCACCAGAGCACTATAGGATGTTTAGACTTCAACGGCTTGAAATAAGCGGTTTCAAATCATTTGCCGACTATACGGAGATAGTTTTCACCGGCAGCGGCATCACGGCCGTCGTCGGCCCGAACGGCTGCGGCAAGTCGAACGTCTCGGACGCGATCTCGTGGGTCTTGGGCGAGCAGCGTGCGAAATCGCTTCGCGGCGGCGAGATGAAGGACGTCGTCTTTGCCGGCACACGCGACCGCAAACCCGGCGGAATGGCCGAGGTCGTTCTGCACCTTGTGCGTGACGATTCGGTCGCATCCTCGGACGAACCGGAACTCGAAGACATTGACGAAACGCTGACCGAGATCGACGAATCGGCAGTCGATATGGATCTGATCGAGGGCATCGATGCGGAAGAGCCTGCCGAAGACGCCGTATCGGACGAGATCGTTCCCCTCGAGGGCGAGGAGCCGGCGGTCGGCGACGTCGAGACGCTCAAGGCCGCACAGGTCGGTTCGGCGCAGGTCGTCGAGACACGCGTAAAGACAAAACGCCATTGGCGTCCGCGTTCCTTTGCACTCGATTTCGCGCCGGGCGAGGCCGTTTCCGTTACCCGCCGTTTGTACCTTTCGGGCGAGAGCGAATATCTTTTGAACGGCAAGGCCTGCCGTCTTCGCGATATTTCGGATCTTTTTGCGGGCACGGGGCTTTCCGGTTCGCATTACGCGATCATCGAGCAAGGCCGCATCGGCCAGATACTCTCCGCAAAACCGACGGATCGGCGCAACCTCATCGAAGAGGCCGCCGGCATATCGAAATTCCGAACACGTCAGCGCGCTGCCGAAACACGGCTCGATTCGGCGAGATCAAACCTTTCGCGAATCACGGACATCGTCAGCGAAGTCGATACACGCGTCAATTCGCTTCGAAGGCAGGCGGCGAAAACACGTCGCTTCAAGATACTTCAAGAGGAATTTCGCGTCCTCTTGCGGCAGCTTTACGCGGCAGAAGGTAAGCATTTTACGGAGCTTTCCGCGCGGCTCGAAACTGACCACACGCAAGCGGTCGCCGAAGAAAATGCCCTCCGCGAAAAGCTCACAAAGGGGGAAGAAGGCGCCCGCGAAGCCACGCAGTTGGCGAGACGCGCCGAAGAGTCGCTCGCAGAGCTACGCAAGATCCATTCCGACAACGCTCTTTCGCGTGACCGCGCCGAACGCGAACACGTATATAAAAGCGAGCAGGTCGTTGCCCTGAACGACCGCATCGCGTCGCTGAACAGCGAGATCGAAACGGGCACCGTTAGGCTCGAATCTATCGCGGCGGACTTCGAACGGCTTGCCGCCGAAGATCGCGAACAGCTTGCGGAACTCGAAGCGGCAGAAGGCGAACTCCGCACGGCGGATGAGGCGCATCGAGCCGCTCTCTCTGCGGTTACGCGTGTCGAGGCAGAGATCGAAGGCGGGCGTGCCGAGCTGATCCAGCATACTTCTGCGGCGGAAAGATTTGACGAGATCGGGCGACAGCTGCAGATCAATCTTGAAAAGGTGCGAAACCGCCTCTCCGGCCTCGAAGCAGAAGCGAGCCGCGCCGACCAGAACCTTAAAGACCACGAAACGAAAGTCGCGGAGCTTTCGACGCATCTCACTGCCGAGAAGGCGAAGCTCGAAAGCCTGAACAATGAGAAGAGCGACCTTCTCAAAGAAACGACCGAGGCGCGCGAACATCTGCGCGAAACGGAATCGGCGCACCGCGACCTTGCGGACGAATTCGCCGCGAAGAAGCATCGTCTCGAGACGTTGAGCGAGCTTGAGGAAAAGCGCGCCGTCTATGCCCCGCAGGTGCAGAAGCTTTTCGCTGCCGCCGAAGAGATCGGCGTCGAATTCAAGGGCGTTCTTGCCGACCATCTAAAGGTCGATGAAAAGGCCGAGAAGGCCGTCGAGGCTCTCTTTGGCAACTTCCTCGAATCCATCGTTGTTTCGTCGCTCGCGGACGCCAAGCGTGTTTCGCGATGGCTTCGCGAAACGAACGCGGGCCGTACGGCGCTGCTCATCGACAGCGACGAACTGCGTTCGACGGACAACAAGCCGCCGCTCGAACATTCGATCGAATCTTATCTCGGCGTATCGATGGATTTCGGCGCCGTCCTACGCTCTGCGTTCCCGAACGAGATGTCGGCGATCTTGGTCGATGACCTTTCGGGAGCGGCGTCATTCCCAGGCTCGATGGCGGTCAGTTTCGCGGGCGATATTCTGATCGGCGGCAGAGTTTTGATCGGCGGCGGAACGCAGGAAGAAGGCGCGAATCAGTCGCTGCTCGCGTTCAAACGAGAGTTAACGATCCTCGCTTCGGATGTTGCGGAACTTTCGTCCGGGATCGATGCGGCGATCGCCTCGGTCAATGCCGCACGCGAGGCGCTCGTGCAGCTTGAGGGCAAGACCGTTGACTTGCAGTCGCTGCTCATCAAGGTCGATCGCGGTATTCACGGGCTTGAGATACAACTGCACGCGGCAAAAGAAGAGATCGATCGTGCGGCCCGTCATCGCAAGGTCGTCGGCGAAGAGAGCGAGCAATCGACGGCCGAGATCGCCGAGCTCGAAGAGCGTATCGCGGACGCTGCGGATAATCGCACGTCGGCCGAAACAGCGCGTAAAGAATCTGCGGCTTCGCTCGAAGGCATCGCCGCAACGCTCCTCACGGAACGCTCTTCGCTTGAGGCCGCGAATCTCGTGCTCAACGAGAAACGCACGGCCGCAGCAACATCGAGCGAACGTCGCCGCTCGGTAAAGGCCGCGCTTGGCCGCGTCGAGACGCAGCGTGCGGATTTCGAATCACGCATCGCGAATCAAAGGGCCGAGGCACTCGAAACCGAAGGGAAACTTCGCGAGCTGCATTCTTCGATCAACGAGATCACGGACAAGATCTCGGCCGCGCCGGAAGCGATCTCTGCGGAAACGAACGAGCTAAATGCCGCGATCGACGCGCTTGCGCTTGCGCGCGCCGATGCCGACAGGTCGAGCGAGGACCTTGCCGAGATAAATCGCCGAACCGCCGACGCGATGAACAAGCGTGCCGAGATCGAAGTGCGGCAGGCTGAGGCAGTTACCGAGCTAAAGAATGCGGGCGAGAATTGCCAGCAAGAGCTGAACATCGCGCTTAGCGAACTTGTCGCCTCGACCGAGATCGCCGAGGATCTCGTACTTGAGACCGCACGCACGGACGCCGATTCGCTTCGCGAACGTCTAGATGGTTTTGGCGCGTTGAATATGCTCGCTCTCGAAGAGCTTGCGGAGGCCGAGGAGAGGCAGATATTCCTGACGACGCAGCGTGACGATATCGTCCAGAGCATCGCAACGACCGAGGAAGCTCTAAAGGAGATCAAACATCGTTCGAGGGAGCGTTTCCGCCAGGCTTTTGAAGCGATCAACGAGAATTTCCAGGAGTTTTTCCGAGAGCTTTTCGGCGGCGGACAAGGCCAGATGATGCTGCTCGAATCCGACGATATTCTCGAAGCCGGCATCGAGGTCATCGCTCAGCCGCCGGGCAAACGCCTGCAGAATATCCTGCTGCTTTCCGGCGGCGAAAAGGCGATGACGGCGATCGCGCTCGTGATGGCGATCTTCAAATATCGGCCGTCGCCATTCTGTCTGCTCGACGAGGTCGATGCGCCGCTTGATGAGGCGAACGTCGGACGTTTCGTGAATAAGATCGCCGACATGGCGGAAAAAACGCAGTTCATCGTCATCACGCACAATAAGCGAACGATGGAGGCCGCGCGTGCTCTTTACGGCGTAACGATGCAGGAGCCGGGCGTTTCGAAGATCGTTTCGGTCAAGTTCGAATAGGCGTAACTTTCCAACCGTAGTGCCGGACGTGCGCATCAAACCCATTCGATGAGGATCAAAACCTTAATATTCCTGATCTTGCTGTGCCTTGCCGCGGCCGTGCCCGCGTTCGGCCAAAAAAGACGTTCGCGGACAAAGCGTCCCGTCAAGAAAACCCCGACCGCTGCGGCGTCAGTCCCGAAACCGAGTGCGACGCCGACCGCTGCAGAAGCAGATCCGCCGAAACTTAACAGCCGACCTGAGAACGCAGTTGCGGACGACAGCTCGGCGCATAAGATGGTCGCCGCCACGCATATATATCTTTTTGAGCGGCCGGGATTTTTGTATCCGCGCGTCGAGATCCGGCACGATGATGCGGGACGCGGAATGATAATTTTCGAAAAGAAGGATCTCGACGAGCCGATGGACGATCCGATCGAATTATCTCCGGCGACAATAAATGCCCTGAACGCGGCATTTAGCAGGCTGAATTTTATTGATTCAAACGAAGACTACGACTCGAAAAAAGCAAGCGTCGCGACGGGCACGATCTCGATCACGCTAAAGGAGAACACTCGTTCGCGAACCGCAACGTTTCGCTGGTCTGAGAACGCGGACGCAAAGTTTTTGATGGACGAATATCGCCGCGTCTCGAACGAATTCATTTGGAAGTTCGAAATGCAGGTCGCGCGCGAGAATCAACCGCTTGAGACGCCGCGTCTGATGGCGCGTTTTTCGTCGCTATATCAGAACAACGACCTTCCCGATCCGCCGCATTTTCTGCCGCTTCTAAAACAGCTCGCGAACGACGAAATACTGCCGCTGATCGCACGCAACGACGCCGAACGCCTCACAAAGGCGATCGAAAAGGCCGAAGCAAAACGCCTCAAAAAAGAAGAGAAAGCAAAGAATTAAAATTCGATCCAGTCGGTCGGCGTCTGCGGCTGCGAAACGGTGACCTTTGTCTCGACGCGGAACAGCGGCGCACGCATCGCGAGCGCGGTTTCGGCGGAAAGACGCGCAAGGTGCGGCTCGTTCGCTCTTTGCGAAAGATGCGCAAGAACGATGTGACGCGCGCGTCCGTCGAAATCGCGTGTGAGCCATTCGGCAAGATCGTCGTTCGAAAGATGTCCGGTGCGGGACATAATTCGCTGCTTCAAGTCCCACGTATAAACGTGGCAGATGCGAAGCATATCGCGGTCATGATTCGATTCGACGACGATCGCGTCGCAATCGCGAAGCTTCTCGCGAATGAGGTCGTTGATGTGGCCGAAATCCATCAGCGTCGCGATCTTCACGCCTTCGCAGACGGCCGCGAATCCGAAATTATCGGCGGCGTCGTGCGGAACGCTGAACGGCTCAAAATCGATGTCGCCGATGCGGAAGAATTGATTCGAATCGATCGATACCGCACGGCCGTCGAGTGCGGCCTTGCGCTTTGAACCTTCGCTTTCGCCGTTCTCGCGGCCGGCACGCGTTCGGTAATACGATTCCTCCGTTTCGCCCGAGATATAGACGGGACACTTTATGGAGCGAAGCAGCACGCGAAGGCCCGCGACGTGGTCGCTGTGCTCGTGGGTTACGAGAACGGCGTCGAGCTCCTCGGCGGCAACGCCCATCTCGTTCATACGGCGAACGATCTCGCGCGCGCTCATTCCCGCATCGACAAGCACGCGAGTCTTGCCGCTTGAAATGAGCACTGCATTGCCGGTCGAACCGCTGCCGAGAACTGTGAACTTCATTCTTCCGTTTTTTGGTATCTGCCTCTAAGAGCCTTTGCGACGGCCCGCGTCGAGATCATATGCGGGACGTGCCGGCCGAGTATCGCACCGACGAGATTCGTAAAGCCGGAGACCGCGACCGTCTTCCTGCTTTGCAGGGCCTTGAGAGCTGTCTCGACGACGTCTTCGCTCTGCTGCTGTCCTTTTAACTTTACAGGCCGTTCGATCTCTGACGCGGCAAAAAAATTCGTTTCGGTCGAGCCGGGACAGAGCGTCAAGACGCGAACGCCGAAGGCGCGATTCTCTTCGGCGATCGCTTCGGAAAACGACGAGACGAATGCCTTCGTTGCCGCGTATGTCGCCATAAACGGTATCGGCTGGAACGCGGCCGCACTCGAGACGTTTATGATCGTGCCGTGTTTTCGTTCCCGCATCGGGACGAGATACTTATGCGTCAACGCAACGAGTGCGCGGATGTTGAGATCGATCATCGAGAGTTCGCGCTGCTCATCGAGTTCCGCAAAATCCCCTGCGGAACCAAAGCCCGCATTGTTGATAAGCCAATCGACCTCGAAACCGTGCTCCTGCGTTTCACGAAGAATATCGTCTGCGGCTTGGGCGTATGTAAGGTCGGCGACGATGTAGTGCGCCATTATCTTGTGCTTGAGCATCAGCTCGTCGCAGAGTTCGTGCAGGATCTTTTTACGGCGTGCAACGAGCACGAGATCGTGGCCGTCGGACGCCAAACGGCGTGCGAAAGCCTCACCGATCCCACTCGAAGCCCCTGTTATGAGAGTTACTTTCATCTGAGTTTCGCGGCCACGAATAATAGATCGCACCGGCTAGGGCGGCGACGATCACGACCGTGCCAAAAAAACGGATAACGCCCGCGACCGTATCAGTCGAATTTAACAGACCTGTCGCGTCAAGCAAATAGTTCCAGTCGTGGAAGCCGCCTTCGCTTCCCGTCATACCGCTCGTGAGCATAAGCTGCATCTTGACGGCGTCTCCCGCATACACAAAAACATTCAGCAGGCTTTGCCCGACCCAAAAGAGCACGAGCGACGCCGAGTAAAGGCTGCCTTGATAGACAAAGTATCCGACGAAAACCGAGGGAAAGATCACCTGAAAGAGCGAACCGCCCGCGATGCCCATAAATTCGCCGAAGATTCGGAAGACCAGATGTCCCGTCTCGTGGATCGGCAGATCTACGATGTCGAGTAAACTCCCCTGCATCGGGTCGTAGGCTATCGAGAGAAAGTAGAGCCCGGTGAGCCCGGCAACAATGAGCTTTGGATAACTTGGCTTCATAGAGATCATACTAGCGACGAGCCTATCTGCCGTTTTAGTTCCCGGAACCTTTCGCGCGAGACGGCGTAAAAGACCGTCTCCTGGCCGTAGTGTTCCTCCGTGCGTTCGAATTCCATCCCGCACTTTTCCATTATCCGCCGCGACCCCTTGTTATCGGGATGCGCGACCGCGACGATGCGTTCGAGACCGTGGCGCTCGAATCCGTGATCGAGCCACGCGAACGCGCACTCGAAGCCGATGCCTTTGCCCCAATATTTTTCAATGATCGAATAACCGACCTCGACCTCGCCGGTGTCTTCTAGCGGCTGGATGCCGGCCGTGCCGATCATCTCGCCCGTCTCTTTCAGCATCATTCCGCAGACGCCGAAATCGAGCCTTTCCCAGCACTCGATGTAGAACTGCATACGTTTGCGCAGCGCGTCCGGATTCTGCCACTTCGAGCCGCCCATATATTTTGCGACCGCCTCGGCGGTACGCATTTCGACGAGCCACGGAAGATCGTCCATCGTGAATGGCCGCATCAAAAGGCGTGGCGTTTCGAGAATGGTCGTCATAAGCGTGTTAACCGTTTTACGGTGCGAGCCGTGCGATGTGCCATTCACCGCTGGCGCCAAGCGAGTAAACAAGGCGGTCGTGAAGACGGCTTCGGCGGCCCTGCCAAAATTCAAAACGGTCGGGCTTCATCGTAAATCCGCCCCAAAAATCCGGCAATGGCACGTCCTCGCCGAATTTATCCTGATAGAATTCTACGCGTTCTTCGAGAGTCTTTCGCGACGCGATCTCGGCACTTTGCCCCGAGGCCCAAGCGCCGATGCGGCTCGCCAGAGGACGTGAGAGAAAGTAGTCTTCAGACAATTTATGCGACGCTTTTTCGACGCGGCCGGCGACCGAGATCTGACGTTCGAGGTCGGGCCAGAAGAAGTGAAATTCTGCCGCAGGATTTAGCTCGATCTCGCGGCCTTTGCGGCTCCCGTAATTGGTGAAGAACGTAAAGCCCGACTCGTCGAAATACTTCAGAAGGACGACGCGCGCCGAAGGCCGACCGTCGGCCCCGACGGTCGAAACCGTCATCGCGTTCGCATCCTTTATGCCCGATCCGATCGCCGTTTCGAGCCAGGAGCGGAACTGCTCGACCGGATCGGCGTTCGCGTCGTTTTCGCTTAGGCCGGCACGGTCAAAGTCATGGCGAAGGGCAGCAAGTTGTGTATTATCAACCATTTAGATCGGGTTCACGATAAAACCGTCGCGAAGTTTCGGCTCGAACCACGTGGATTTCGGCGGCATTATTTCGCCGGCGTCCGAAACGGCGAGCAGATCGTCCATCGTCGTTGCAAAGAGCGAGAAAGAAACCGCCGCTTCGCCCGCGTCAACCAGCCTTTCAAGTTCCTTAACGCCACGCTGCCCGCCGACGAACTCGATACGTTTGTCCGTCCTCGGATCGCCGACTCCAAGCAGCGGAGCAAGGATCTCATTTTGCAAAATGCTCACATCGAGGCGATTGACCGGGTCGGTCGGTTCGGCCGCGTCGTCTCTATGTGTAAGCTTATACCATTTCCCGCCGGTGTACATCGCGATCTCGCCGTGCATAGCGGGAACTTTCTCCGCAGTTGCATCGATGTTGAAACGTGCGGCGAGGTTTGCGAGAAACTCTGCGTGCGACAAGCCGTTCAGATCCGCGACAGCGCGATTGTAAGCGAGGATCGTGAGGTCTTCGACAGGAAAAAGACCGGCAAGCACATGATCGAATTGCGCGTCTTTTTCGCCCGCGTTCTCGGCACGCAGAATGTCGCGCGCCTTCAACGCGCTCTCAAGCCGGTGATGGCCGTCGGCGATGTAGATCGAGGGCACTTCGGCGAAGGCGTCGATCCAATCCTGCGTGTTCGCGCATTTCCAGATCGTGTGTGTGATGCCGGTATCGCAGCCGAGGTCGTAGAGCGGAGCACCTTCGACGGCATTCTCGATGAGCGCGTGGATCTTTGCGGTTCCGCGAAATGCAAGAAAGATCAGGCCTGTCTGAGCGCGTAGATGAACGATGTGCTGCGTACGGTCGGCGACCTTATCGGGCTGGGTTTTTTCGTGGCGCTTGATCTTGCTGGCCGCGTATTCGTCAAGAGAGCAGCCTGCGATCACGCCTGTCTGGCAGACGCCGTTTCCGGCTAGCCTGTAAACATAGAACGCCGGTTCGACGTCCTTTTCAAGTACGCCGTCGCGGATCAAACGGTCAAGATTCTCTTTTGCGCGATCGAGAATTTCGCTCTGCGTTGGTTCGGCGTCAAGCGGAAAGTCGCTCTCCGAGCGCGTAACGCGCAAGAAACTGTTCGGGTTCGCAAGGACGATCTCGTGAACCTCGCGGCTGTAAAAAACGTCGAACGGCAGGCAAGTTACCTCGCCTTCGTGTCCGGCAACGGGCCGATATGGTGTTAGGGCTTTTATCTTTGACACAGAGAAAATATGTGCGGAACGCGATCGAGATAATTACGGCTGAGCGTTCGAATTGCTCAGTTGGTCGAATATCTTGTCCTGATCGTCAATATCCTTGATGATGTCTTGGGCGCTCGCCGCAATGTCGAGTTTCCAGACGCCGTCCTCGCGGACGAAATGGATCGTCTCCCATTCTTGAAATGAGTTCTGCACCTCGATCGCAGCCTTGTCGCCCTCGATCTTCTCGTTGCGGTACTTGACGTTGGTTTGTCCGTCGGCGACCAGCGAACCGCGTTTAATGATGTCGTCAGCGGTCGTGTTCTGAGCTTTCGCCTCCTGCTCGTGCATTTTTATCGTCGATGCCGAGAGCAGGATCTTCGCTGAGGTATAATCTTTCTTTTTCAGGGCTTTGACGTAAGTCTCAAACGTCTCGACAGGCGAAGCGGGCGGTTTCGGCGCACCGCAAGCAAAGAGCATTAACGGCAAGACCGTCGCGAGCAGCAACTTAAAGGCAAATGTAAAACGTCTTAAAGCCATCTTAAAGATAAGTTAAAACTTCAGATTATACCGAAAATAAAGGAGAGTCGCACACTGAATGGAAAGACGTGTTTTAAGCCAAGAAGAATTATCGACCGAACTCGAAGTCTTGCCGGGCTGGGAGGCTGAAGGGAATGAACTCGTCAGGCACGAAAAGTTCGAGAATTTCGCCGAAGCTTTGGCGTTCGTTAACAAGGTCGGAGAGATCGCGGAAGCGGCCGATCATCATCCGGATATCAAATTCGGCTGGGGTTTTGCAGAGATACGGCTCACGACGCACGACCGCGGGGGCGTTACGGATGTTGATCTTGCGGTCGCGCGAAAGATCTCGGCGTTTTAATTATTTTAATTCGCAGGGGCGTGCGACCTCGTGTTCGATCTTGAATGTCGAGGCGCCGTATGAGCGAAGCATCGGGTCGTAAGGCTGCGTGATCTCGACCGTACCGTAAAAACAGCCGCCGTCGCGGTCGTAGATGAAAACGGCGTCCATTGTTCGTTTTTCCATCACGCGCATCGGCTGGTCGCTGAATTCGACCCAATCATCCGCGGCAAAATAAAGTCTGCTCGGCTTGATGCCGCTCTCGGCCAAGGTCGCAAAAAGGCGCGCCCGTATGCCCGCGTCATCGAATGTGCCCTCTTTCGGGAGCACGTCGGCCTTCGACCCTCGAATAACGTCCTTCTTGTAGTCGGCGAGCATCTTCTCGTAGAGCGGGCTTCCCTTCGGGTCGGCTGCCGAGATCGTAATGCGCGCAAGATCGTCAGTATTCGACTTGGGGAAACCGAACACGCCCGTGAGGCTCAGGTCGGTCGCCGCGACCTTCCTTTCGGGGTCGGCAACGCTTCGAAGGAAGATCGGCAATGAGCTGTTTCGCCCCCACAAACCGCTCGTTAACGCGATCTTGAGTTCCTTTTGCTTTAGCTCCGGCTCGGTGAACGAGAGGATGTAGTGCATCGCGGTGCCCATTATCCCGGGTTTTCCGAGCTCCAGGGCGAGCAAGTACCGATCGCCACCTTCGCCGTGCGTACGATAGACATACTTGCCCAATTCATCTTTGAAGCGAATATATAACCAAAGCGGGTCGCCGTCCGCGATCTTTGCGGCGGCAAGCGGCTGTGCGAGAGCGAATGACGCGACATCCTTTTTTGCAAGCACCATCGAGACATCGACGTTCGTTTTCGGCTTATAGACGGGCTTTTTGTTGGGGTCGGGAGGCTGCGAAGCCTGTTGCATCCGTTCGCGCGCTCTTTGAGCCTGCGGGAACTGGGCGTTCGACGAAACGGCAAACGCCGCCAACAAAAGACTTACAAATACAAAAACTTTCACGAATAAACCGCTCCTACGGGACAAAGAGCTATGATGCCGCATTTGGACGCCCGGCTTGCTAAAAAAGTTGAACTACAAACTTCCATCGATGATCTCATTAAATGTTGCTGAAGGCCGCATCGCAGCGTAGGCCTTTTCGCGGTCCGGATGATAGTAACCGCCGACATCCTGCGGCTTTCCCTGCGCCGCGATCAATTCGGCGTTGATCGCGGCCTCGTTCTCATGCAAAGCCGTCGCGATCGGCGTAAACTTCGCGGCGAGCTCGGCGTCTGCGGTCTGAGCCGCAAGGCTTTCGGCCCAATAGAGCGCGAGATAGAAATGAGAGCCGCGATTATCGAGCCCGCCGACCTTTCTTGCCGGAGACTTGTCATTGGCAAGGAATTTCGCATTGGCTTCGTCAAGAGCGTCCGCGAGGACCTGAGCTTTTGCGTTGCCTTGCGTCTGCGCGAGGTGTTCAAAACTGGCCTGCAGGGCGAGAAATTCCCCGAGCGAATCCCAACGCAAATAGCCTTCTTTCAGGAACTGCTCAACGTGCTTCGGCGCGCTGCCGCCGGCACCGGTTTCGAAGAGGCCGCCGCCGTTCATAAGCGGCACGATCGAGAGCATCTTCGCGGAAGTGCCAAGCTCGAGGATCGGGAAAAGATCCGTCAGATAGTCGCGAAGTACGTTGCCCGAGACCGAGATCGTGTCCCTGCCTTCGCGTGCGCGTTTCAAGGTTTCGGTCATCGCGTCCTTGATGTCCATTATTTGGATCGAGAGTCCCGAAAGGTCGTGGTCTTTTAGATATTCCTCGACCTTCTTGATGATCTCGCGGTCGTGTGCACGTTCTTTATCGAGCCAAAAAATCGCGGCCGTGTCCGAGAGCCTTGCACGGTTGACGGCGAGTTTCACCCAATCGCGGATCGGAGCATCTTTTGCCTGGCACATTCGGAAAATGTCGCCTTTTGCGACCTTTTGTTCGAGAAGAACGTTGCCGTTTCCGTCCTCTACACGCACGGTGCCTTCGCCCGCGATCTGGAAGGTCTTGTCATGCGAGCCGTATTCCTCCGCCTTTTGCGCCATCAAGCCGACATTCGGTACCGAGCCGAAAGTTCGCGGGTCGATCGCTCCGTGTCGTTTCATATCCTGAACGATCGAATCGTAAAAGCCGGCATACGTGCGGTCGGGAATGATGCAGACAGTGTCCTCTTCGGCGCCGTCCTTGTTCCACATTTTGCCGCCGCCGCGAACGAGCGCAGCCATCGACGCATCGACTATGACATCCGAAGAAACGTGAAAATTAGTGATCCCTTTGTCGGAATTCACCATCGCGATACGCGGCCCATTCGCGATAGTGTCGGCGATCGCGGCTTTGATCTCTGATTCCTGCGGATGGCCGGAGATCTTCTCGAAAAGCGTTGCAAGCCCGAAGTTCGGATTGATGTCGAGTTCGCTGAACACGGCGGCGAATTTCTCGAAAACGCTCTTGAAATAGGTCTCGACGATGGCGCCGAAAATTATCGGGTCGGACACCTTCATCATCGTCGCCTTGAGGTGCGCCGAAAGCAGCACGTCCTTCTCTTTTGCTTCGGCGATCGCCTTTTCGACGAAGGCCTTAAGAGCATCGAGGTGCATCACGGACGAATCGATTATCTCGCCCGCAAGCAGCGGAGAATTGTCCTTCAAGACCTTTTCCGAGCCGTCTTTACCGTAAAAAACGATCCTGAATGTGCCGTCAGAGGCGACGGTCGTCGAATTCTCAGTGCCGTAAAAATCTCCGTCGCTCATATGCGCGACAGATGTTTTGGAATCTTGAGCCCACACGCCCATACGGTGCGGATTTGCCTTTGCGTACTGTTTGACGGCTTTCGGCGCGCGGCGGTCGGAATTGCCTTCGCGAAGGACGGGATTGACGGCGCTCCCGAGCGTTTTCGCATACCTTTTGTTGATCGCCTTTTCAGCGTCGTTCTTTGGCTCGGCGGGATAGTCCGGCACGGCGAAACCTTGTTTTTGCAGTTCGGCGATAGCGGCTTCGAGCTGTGGGACCGACGCTGAGACGTTCGGGAGCTTGATGATGTTAGCCTCCGGCCTTTTCGCCAATTCGCCGAGGGCGGCAAGCGCATCGGGAATTCGCTGATCGTCAGTCAGATACTCGGAAAGATTCGCTAAAATTCGTCCGGAAAGCGAAATGTCCGGCACCTCGATCTCGATGTCGGCAGCTTTTGTAAAGGCTTGAATTACGGGTAAGAACGAATGCGTCGCGAGCATCGGAGCTTCATCCGTCAATGTGTAGTAGATCTTTGATTTGTCTGTCATTTTCTAACGGTTCTGCGGCAATCTTTATAAATAGCGCCGTCGAGATCTGCAAGAACCCCGACCGCTCAGTATTCAACGCTATTTTAGGTCGCGACCGGGCAAAGGTAAATTAGCCGGAACGAAAATTCACGGGCGGCCAAACTCACAGGCAATTTATGATACTCTTGCCTCAAAGGATAAAAGCGATGAGAGCACTATCAACATTTTTGTTGTTTTTTGTCGTATTTACGATCGTAGTCGCGGCTCAGGGCGACCCGGCAAGCTGGCAACGCGAAATGCTCGCCGACCCGCTCCTCTCAAAGACGGAGCAGAAAGCTGCGATCAAAAGATACGACCTTGCGAGTTTGTGGACACCGGCCGATAGCAGCAGCGTCTTCGGCTTTATCGGCAAGAACTATCGACGGATACGCATAAAGATCCTTTCAGCGACGAAATCGGGCCGTGATTCTCTCACCTACAACATCACGGGCGCGTCGCTCGTCGGCGATACATTTCGAAGGTTCGAGGGCACAATAAAGGTTGTGAATGCGCGTATGTACAAAGCGATCGAGCCGGAGATGGCTGCCGAAAATATCAAGAAGCGCGGGATCGTCTTCGGCGACTATAGCTTCGTCGAAAAAGGCAGCGATGCGCACTCGGGAATTTTCTCAGGCACGTTCTACACGGCCTTCTACATAACTGACGCCGGTAAGATCCATTACGACGATCTAGAAGACGGCGCTGATGCATTTACGAATAATCAATTCGCCGGACGCTGGCGTTCAAAGGACGGCAAGCTGGACTTTGTGTGTAACTGGGGCGATTCCCGCATTCCGCTCTCAGGAGATCTGGACGTCGGCGACGGCGAGTTTTCCCCGAACCCAAAATACTTCAAGAACGGCTGGCAAGTTTTTCACGACGCTTACATCAACCAAGACGCCGACGCCCTCAAGCAAGAGCAACGCGAATGGTGGAATCCGCCGGCAACCAAGAAACAATAACACTAGCGAGGATCGAAATGAAAAAGTCCATTTTGTTGTACGCACTTGTTCTCTTCATAGCTTTTGTCCCGCCTGCATACGCGCAAAAGATCAACGTCCTATATACGAACGACCTGCATTCGCATCTCGAACCGCTGATCGTCCCGTGGGTGAGCACGACGCGCAAGGTCGGCGGATTTGCGAATATCGCAACGCGGGTCAAGCAGGAGAAGGCGGCGAACCCGAACACGGTCTATTTCGACGCGGGAGATTTCTTTGCAGGGCCGTATATGAGTTCGCTAACGAAAGGCGAGGCGATAATCGACGCGGCGAATTACCTCGGGCTTGACGCCGCATGCGTCGGCAACCACGAGTATGATTACGGCTGGGAGAACGCGTACAAGCAGTTTCAGCTCGCAAAGTTCCCGCTTCTGAACGGTAATATCTTCGTCAAAGGCACGAATAAGCTTCATTGGCCGAAACCATACATCATTAAGGAAGTGAACGGCGTTCGCCTCGGCATCATCGGGCTGCACGAAAAATTCGCATTTGAAGACACGGTCGCGCCCGTAATGGTAAAGGGCGTCGAGGTCCGCGATGAGAAAGTATATTTGCGGAAATATATCAAAGAGCTTCAGCCGAAGACGGACCTAATTGTCCTGCTCATACACATCGGCATTCCGGGCACGCAATCGACCGGCGGCGAAGCGGACGTCATTCGCAATCATAAGCACGACATCGACCTCGCGAAGGCTGTCCCCGGCGTTGATCTGATGATCACAGGCCATCCGCACAGCGGCACTCCAACGCCGATCGTTGCTAACGGGACGATCATCGTATCGACCGACGCCTACACGATAGAGCTAGGCAAACTCGAGATCACATACAACAAGAAACTCGACAAGATCGTCGAGTATAAGAACCACTACAGCCCACTTTACGATGATGAGGTCTAGGACGATCCCACGATGGTGGCCGTCATCAATAAGTGGAAAGATAAGCTGAAGGTCATCACGGAAGCGAAAGTAACGACGATCACGGCGCCGCTCACGCGTTCGTACAGTCAAGAATCCGGAATGGGTAATATGACCGCGGACGCGATGCTCGCGGCATTCCCGGAATACGATCTTGCCTTAACGAACAGCGGCGGGCTGCGCCAGGATCTCGACACGGGCGTTGTAACGGTCGGGGAGTTGGTATCTGTCTTCCCGTTCCCGAACAGGATCGTTCAGCTCGAGATAAAGGGACGCGATCTGCTTGCCGCTTTCGAGCACGGAGCGAGTTTGACGAACGGCATTTTGCAAGCGTCAAAAGGCATTGAACTCGCCTACGAAGAATCGAAACCGGTCGGCCAACGCGTCGTCAAATGCAACATCAAGGGTCAGCCGCTTGATAAAAATAAGACGTATAAAATATTGACCTCGAATTATCTCGCAGACGGCGGCGACGGGTTTTTCGCTTTCGGTAAGGCAACATCTTACAAAACGACGGGCGTCGATATCCTCGATGCGATGGTCAAATACCTGAAGACGCAAAAAACCTACACGCCGATTCTTGAAGGCCGCGTGATAAGCGTCCGCACGCTGCAGCCGTAGTTACATCTCCCGGGACGCCGTGGTGTCTGCAAAAGCAGTTTCATTGAAGTGGGATCATTCATTCAGCGGCTTCTGCGACCATGGCGGTCTCACTCGGCGGGTAAAGCCTGTCGAATTCGGGTTCGTCGTGAAGGGAGGTGAGATCAGGATCTTGGCGCGTCCAAGCAGTATTCCGATACCCGGCTTCCCACGCCTTCCTCAGTGCAGACATCGCATCACCCGAATTGCCCATTGCGCAAAAAGCGCACGCAGCGTTGTACAAGATCATCGCGTCGTCGGGCCGAAGAGCCATTGCCATATCAGCTTCGCGTTTTGCCTCTTCGAAACGGCCTTGCCGGGCGTATCCACCGGCAAGTAGAACACGGACGCGCGCATCTTCGGGCGTTTTCTTGAGAGCGTCCTCATAGACGGCGAGTTCTCGATGCACGTAGTTATTCAAAGCTTCTTTCTTGCCGAGAGCGCCTAGGGCATTGTGGATCGGCATCGCAGTATTATAATTTTCTCCGGCGTGCGCGAGAGCGGTTTCCATCATATCGACGATCTCCTGGTAACGCCCGGCCTCGAATAGAGCGCGCCCGAGGAGATAGTAACCGCCGTCAACGTCCGGATCGATCGCAAGGGCCGCGCGGACCGTGTTTATCGCTTTTTCATATCTTGCTTCGGCATAATCGACCCAAGCCTCGGCTAGTTTTACCTCCGGAGCATCGACGCCTTTTGCGATCGCGACCTCGGTCGAAGCGACGGCTCGATCCAGCCATTTCTGATGCCGTTCGAAATGCCAATAATACTCCGCGCAGACGTTTGCCAATCCTGCGTGCGCCAATGCGAAATTCGGATCGAGAGCCACAGCATTCTCGAACATCTGCAGTGCGAAAAGCATATCCTGACGGCCGACGCGTCGTGCGAAGTTACGGCCGCGCAGGTAAAGGTCGTAAGCCTGCAGGTTCTCGGTGGGCTTTGCCTTTAGGGCCTGCTGTTCCTGCGGCGATAGCGTGATGCGAAGCGCAGCCGCGATCTTTGATGCGATCTCGTCCTGGACGGCAAACACATCCTCCATTTCGCGGTCGTAACGCTCGGACCAGACAGGAAAGTCGGTCGCGGCATCGACTAGCTGAGCATTTATTCGAAGCCGATTGCCCGCTCTGCGAAGGCTGCCCGTCAGCACATACGATGCGCCGAGATCCCGACCGACTTGCCCGGCCGTTACCTGCCTGTCCCGATAGGACATCACTACCGCTCTCGAGAACGTCTTCAAACGGCGGATCTTGGACAATTCCGTCGTAATGTCTTCCGTGATCCCGTCACGCAGATATTCGTCCTCTTTAACGCCGCTCAAATTCTCAAAATAGAGAACGGCGATCGAGTGTTCGTTCGTTTGAGGCACGCGACTGCTGTGAATGCCGCTGTCGCTCGTGTGACGACCGGAGTTCAGATCGCGCCTAAGCCTCTTGAGCGCGGTCTTTAGATCCGTCGCGGTTTGATATCGAAGGTCGCGGTCCTTCTCGAGGGCTTGAGAGACGATCCGGCTCAATTCAGTCGGAAGCGACGGATTTGACTGTTCGAGAGGAATCGGGTCTCTGTTCAAGATCGAGTCAAAGACCACGGCTGACGTATCGCCCTGGAAAGGAAGCATCCCGGTCGCCATCTGGTAGAGTATCGTGCCGAACGAAAAGAGGTCCGTCCTTGTGTCTGTAACCTCGCCGCGGGCTTGCTCGGGCGACATATACGCCACCGTTCCCATTGCCGCACCGGCCGAAGTCAGACCGTCTGCGATCGCGGTCGGCACGTTGGAAGCAGCTCCGGGCCTCTGCTGATCGATCTTTGCGAGGCCGAAATCAAGGATCTTCGCCTGCCCGCGAGACGTCACGAAGATATTCGCCGGCTTGAGGTCGCGATGCACAATTCCCTTGGAATGGGCCGACTCCAAGGCGTCCACGATCTGCACGCCCAAATTAAGGATCAGGTCGATGTCCAACCGCCCGCTGTGGATCCGATCGCCAAGCGATTGGCCGTCCAGCAGTTCCATCACAATGAAGTGCTCGGATTCGTATTCCTCGATGCCGTGGATCGTACAAATGTTCGGATGATTTAGAGAAGAGGCGGCCCGTGCTTCACGTTGAAACCGCTGAAGGAGTATCTCATCGCCCGCCAATGCAGGCGTAAGAAACTTTAGCGCGACGTGCCGCCCAAGATTCGTATCTTCTGCCTCGAAGACAACCCCCATGCCGCCCTCACCGAGTTGTGAAGTGATCTGATAGTGCGAGATGGTCCTGCCGATCATAAGTTCGCCTCCAATAGCGAATTACAAAAACTTGATCCGGGAGAAATGTAGTATATCCCTTATTAGGGATAACGCAATCGGAAAGCCGTTCGGGGCGTCAGAAGCGTCTTTTTTTGAAGATATGGCTAATTAGAAACCTGTAGAGCAACTCGATCTATTCTCTGCTTCGGATCATTGTCCTAAATATTTGGACAAGTGTCCTCTAGTCGAGTATCATAAGAACTGATGACGATCGAGCAAAAACTGAACAAGGAGCTTTCGGATCTCTTCGCGCCAACAGGCGGCCGTGCGGCCCGCAAGGTTACCTACGATCAATTGCTTTCGGACAAGATGCTGATGATCTCTGTCATCGACAAAGGCGTGCCGTACTCGCTCTTTGCGCTCATCAAGGATGTTACGCCGTTCAGCGAGAGCGATTGGGTCCGCCTGCTCGACCTTTCGGCGAAATCTTTGAGCCGCTACAAGCAGGCGGCGAAGCACTTCAGACCGCTGCAATCCGAGAAGATCATCGAGATGGCGGAGGTTACGCGTGCGGGCGTAGAGACGTTCGGCGCGGTCGAGAAATTCAGGCTGTGGCTTGAAACGCCGAATTTCGCGCTTGGCAATTTGAGGCCGCTCGATCTTTTGAAAGATTCGTACGGCAAGGAAATGGTCCTGAGCGAACTCGTCCGCATCGAGCACGGGATCTTCGCCTGATGGAGGCTTTTCGGCTTGCACGCAGGAAGTACGCGACGCCTCTTTCTGGAATTGGCGCCGCGCTGAAGGGCGGGCGTTGGAATTCGATCGGCGTCGAGATGCTATATCTAGCGTCGAACCGTTCACTCGCGATGGCGGAGGTCGCCGTTCATCTTACGCTTGCGACGGTCCCGTCCGATCTTGTGATGGTAACTGTTGCGATTCCCGACGATATCTCGATGAAAACGGTCGCGATGTCGAGGCTGCCGACGAACTGGAACGAATTTCCCTATCCCGCGGTCGCCCGTAAGGTTGGTGACGATTTTGTTCGCGAGGGAAAAGCGTGCATCCTAAAGATACCGTCTGCGGTGACAATGGGCGATCACAATCTTTTGGTGAATCCGCACCATGCCGAATTCAAGCGGTTGAAGGCGTCGAGCATCGATCCCTTTCCGCTCGATCGGAGAATATTCAAATAGACGTGGGACACGCCGCTCAGAAATGGAGAAAAGGAAAAAGAACCCGATCGTATCGATGATCATGGGCAGTAAAACGGACTGGCCGACGATGGAACAGGCTGCGCTTGTGCTCGAAGACTTCGGAGTGCCGTTCGAGACGAAGATCGTCTCGGCGCACCGCACGCCTGATCTGCTGTTCGAATTCGCAAAGTCGGCGGAATCGCGCGGCGTTGAAGTCATCATTGCCGGCGCGGGCGGCGCCGCGCATCTGCCGGGAATGTGCGCTTCGCAGACGGTTTTGCCCGTGCTCGGCGTGCCCGTTGAATCGAGGGTTCTCAAAGGGATGGATTCGCTGCTGTCGATCGTTCAGATGCCTGCGGGAATTCCCGTCGGGACGCTTGCGATCGGCCCTGCAGGCGCAAAGAACGCCGCGCTTCTTGCCATCGCAATTCTCGCGAACTCACGCCCGGACCTTCGCAAGAAACTCCATACTTTCCGATCGAAACAAACTAAGACGGTACTTAAGACGAATCTCTAACGCCTACTGCCTCGTCTATTGCGGCATAAAGTTCAAGTCCGTAATATCTTCGCCGGTCGAGACGATCTGCGGCGCGTAGTGAAAGCGTTTCGACACGACCGAGATCACGACCGTCTGCCCGGCTTCGATACCGTCGAATCTAAAGTATCCGAAGGAGCTTGAGATCGAGCGGCGCGTCTCGCCGCTTGCAAGCGTGAGATCGACGAAGGCGTTGCGCAGGCCGTAGCCGTTCGGTGCAAGAATGCATCCCGTTATCGAGACCGGCGCTGCCGTCGGGATGAAGCCATTGACGAAAAAGAACGCTGCACCTTGATCGGCCGCCTGCGGCGCAAGCGGGATCGACGCCGAGACGTCCGAAAGCGGCGCGCCCGCGACGATCTTATCGCCGCTGATCGCGACGCTATTGCCGAAGTCGTCATTTGCCGTGCCGCCCGTCGCCGTCAAATGCGATTGCTGCGTCCATGTTCCTGTCGCGCGTATGAAAACATACGCCGAGCCTTGAGCGGTATTTGCGCCCACGCCGTCAAAGTATGAGCCGACGACCGCTGTATCGCCCGAGATCGCAACGCTAACGCCGAAATTGTCGCTTCCCGCGCCGTCCGATGCGGTCAAATGAGCTTGCTCGCTCCACGCTGAACCGGCCCGCGTGAAAACGTACGCGGAGCCTTGATCGGCGTTCGCGGCGACATCGTCGGCCTCTGCCCCGACGATCACGGTCTCGCCGGAGATCGCTACGCTCGTGCCGAAATGATCGCCGCCCGCTCCATCTGATGCGGTCAGACGTGCCTGCTCTGTCCAAGATCCTGAAAAGACGAAGACGTATGCGGAGCCTTGATCTGCATTCGCTCCGACATCATCCAAGTTTGCGCCGACGATCACGGTATTGCCGGAGATCGCGACGCTCGTACCGAAATGATCGCCGCTTGCGCCGTCGGACGCCGTGAATTGAGCCTGCTGCGACCACGCGGTCCCTGAACGGACAAAGACGTATGCGGAACCTTGGTTAGCGTTGCCGCCGACCGTGTGCTGATGCGCCCCGACGATCGCGGTGTTGCCGTCGATCGAAACCGAGAAGCCGAAGGCGTCACCCGCAGCGCCGTCCGAAGCGTTCAATTCAGATTGCTGCGTCCATGTCGTTCCCGAACGCGTGAATACATACGCCGAGCCTTGATCCGCGTTTCCGCCCGGATCGTGTTTGTCGGCGCCGACTATCACCGTATCCCGGTAGATCGCGACGCTCGCGCCGAAGTTATCACCTGACGCTCCGCCCGTTGCGAATAGATGAGCTTGCTCGGCCCAGCCCGCTCCAGAGCGTACGAAGACGTAAGCCGAACCTTGATCCGAGTTCGCCCCAGCGTCATCGCCTGGAGCTCCGACGACGGCAGTATCGCCGGATATCGCGACGCTCGAACCAAGATGATCCGCGCCGGCGCCGTCGGACGCGGCCTCTTGCGCTTCCTGAGTCCAGCCCGTGCCGAGAACGCGGAAAATATACGCCGAACCTTGAGCGACGTTGGCGCCGACCGTATCGTATGGCGAACCGGCAATCGCGTTCGTTCCTGAAATTGCGACACTGAATCCGAGGAATTGGTTCGCGGCTCCGTCGCTCGGAGTTAGGTGCTCCGTCTGCGTCCAAGTCGTTCCCGATCGGGTGAAAATATATGCCGAGCCTTGATTCCCGTTCGAACCAACAGCATCTGCATAAGCGCCGACAACGGCAACATCGCCGGATATTGCCACGCTACCTCCGAAACCGTCGCCTGCAACGCCGTCGGAGGCGATCAACTGAGCCTGCTGCGTCCAAATCGAGCCTGATCTCGTGAATACATAAGCCGAACCTCGGTCAGTGTTTGCAAAAGGATCATCTTTATAGGCGCCAACTATAGCCGTGTCGCCGGAGATGCTGACGCTGTAGCCGAATTGACCGCCGGGCGGTCCGCTCGTCGCGGTCAATTGAGCTTGCTGCGTCCAAGCTCCTCCGGAATAGATGAACACATACGCAGAACCCTGATCCGAATTTGACCCAACATCATCCATATTGCTGCCGACAATTGCCGTCGAGCCGGATATCGCGACGCTAACGCCGAAGTTGTCGTTTGCCGATGCGGCAGATGCGGTCAACTGCTGCACCTGCGTCCACGTTGAGCCTGTGCGTTCAAAGACGTAGGCAGAACCCTGCTTCGAGAACGCGATATTATCGTTGTTCGCGCCTATGATCGCGGTGTCGCCATAAACCGCGACGCTTGCGCCAAAACGGTCGCCCACTGAGCCGTCAGCCGCGATCAACTTTTGCTCCTGGCTCCAAGTTCCGCTTGATAGTACAAAGACGTATGCGGAGCCTTGGCCTCCACCATCTGCGGGCGCACCAATGACAGCCGTATCGCCGGATATCGCGACGCTGGAGCCGAAGTTATCGCCCGGCGCTCCGTCTGATGCGGTCAACTTTACGTCCTGGATCCAGGTCGTACCGGTTAGCTGAAAAACATAAACAGAGCCTTGCCCGCTGTTGTCAAAGCTTGCACCGACGATCGCCGTATTACCCTGTATCGCGACGCTCGCGCCGAAAAAGTCACTGGCCGCGCCATCCGATGAAACGAGTTTTGCGGTCTGGCCGACCGCGTTCTCAGGCGTCGGCTCGGTCGTTTGCCCGTTCTTGCGGCGGGCGGTATCGAACGCCTTCTTGAGGCCGTCGTATTGACTGGTATTCTTAAGCTGATCGACAGCTTTCTCACCGCGAAGCACGGGCGGCGGGGCGTTAAAGTCCTGCGCGTAGAATGACGCGGTAAGAACACCTATAAAAATCACGATGGCGAACCGAATAACGACTTGTTTCATAACTTACTTCCTCAAAATGGCGCGTATAAAAACACGAACCCACGAGCGGGAGCTTCGCATGGGCAAAATGTGGTTTGTACTATGGTTATACGCCCGTTCCGACAGCCCGCACTACGGCCAAATGTGTAGCATTCAGTTACCTATTCGGCAGGGCGAAAGCCGCGGCAGGATATTGGTCCGCATTCTGTGCTAATCTAGGGTTCTTTTTCGCATTGTGACCAAAGTGATCCTGCCAAATTCGACGATCGGCATCTTCGGCAGCGGCCAGCTCGGGCGAATGTCCGCGATCGAAGCCCGCAAAATGGGCTATCGCGTGCATACCTTCTCGCCGGGGCGTGATACGCCGACCGGACAGGTTGCCGACGCAGAGACGACGGCGCCGTACGAGGACCTTTTCGAAGTTCGCACCTTCGCGCAGAGCGTGGATGTCGTTACGTTCGAATTCGAGAATGTGCCGTCGGCGACGATCGAGGCTGCCGCGGAGTTCGCTCCCGTTCATCCGCTCGGCGAGATACTGCACACGACGCAGAATCGCCTACGCGAAAAGACGTTCCTTTCAAAGCACGGTTTTCCCCTCGCCGGTTTTCGACGCATTCGCACGATCGAAGATCTATTCAAAGGCGTTGAAGAATTGGGACTGCCTGCGGTGCTCAAAACGGCGGGCTTCGGCTATGACGGCAAGGGCCAGGCAAGGATCAATGCCCACAGCGAGATCGAAGCCGCATTTGACGCCTTAGAAGGCCGGGAAGCGGTGCTTGAGCAGTTCATCGCGTTCGAAAAGGAGGTCTCGGCGGTCTGCGCGCGCGGGCAGGACGGCGAATTCGCTCACTACGGCGTTATCGAAAATGATCATACGCATCACATTCTCGACGTATCGCAGGCGCCGGCGAATATTGACGATGCGGTCGCAAAACAGGCGATCGAGATCGCGAGAGCGATCGGCGAGGCGTTCGAATATGTCGGAACGTATTGTATCGAGTTCTTTCTTGAGGGCAACGGCAACTTGCGTGTGAACGAGATCGCGCCGAGGCCGCACAATTCCGGGCATCTGACGTTCGATGCGTGCGTAACTTCGCAATTCGAGCAGCAGGTGCGTGCCGTCTGCGGTCTGCCGCTCGGTTCGACCGAATATTACCGTCCGGCGGCGATGGCAAATCTGCTCGGCGACGTTTGGGCTAACGGAGAGCCCGACTGGGCCGCCGCCTTGCAGGACGGTTGCGTCAAACTGCATCTCTACGGCAAATCCGATCCTCGCTCGGGTCGCAAAATGGGACACCTGACTGCAACTGCCGACACTGCGGAAGAAGCCGCGCGACGCGTACGCTCAGCCCGCCAACGGCTCAAGGCCTCCTAAAAATCACACCTCGCTTTTGGAGTTTTATCACGCGAAAAGGCTAGACTGTCCTGTTATGGCCGAAACGCTTATCGTTTCACAGACTGCCGATCGTGCCGCGGTTTATCGCGAGATCGTGCCGCAGATCGCCGCGATAATTGACGGCGAGCGGGACACGGTCGCGAATTTGGCAAACATCGCCGCGGCGATAAAGCAGGCGTTCGGCTATTTTTGGGTCGGATTTTACGTCGTAAAGGGCGGCGAACTCGTCGTCGGGCCGTTCCAAGGACCGATCGCGTGTTCCCGGATCGCATACGGCAGAGGCGTTTGCGGGGCGGCGTATTCGAGCCGCGAAGTGCAGATCGTGCCGGACGTCGATAAATTCCCCGGCCACATTGCCTGCGCAAGCGAATCGCGTTCGGAGGTCGTCGTCCCGATCTTTTCGCCAACGGGCGAAGTTTGGGGCGTTCTGGACGTGGACAGCGATAAATTGGACTACCTTAACGAGAAAGACGCCGCTGGTTTGCAGGCGATCGTAAGAATTTTAGAGAAGAAGCTTTCGGAGGAAACTGCTTGACATCGATAGAACATCCGGCTTGGGTTTGGCTGCTATTTTTTGGCGTCGTTTTCGTCGCTCTTTTTGTTGATATCGTTATCGTCAACCGCAAACCTCACGCGCCGACAAAGAAAGAGACAGTCGTTTGGAGCATCATTTGGGTCTCGCTCGCGCTCGCTTTCAACGCCTTTATCTATTGGCAGGTCGGCAACCACACGGGCGATTGGAGCCTTGCGTTCACGCAGGCAAAGCTTTTTCTTACCGGATATCTGATCGAATTATCGCTCTCGGTCGATAATCTTTTCGTCTTCCTGCTAATTTTCACGTTCTTTAAGGTCCCGAAGAAGTTTCAGCATCGCGTGCTTTTCTGGGGCATTATGGGCGCTCTCGTGCTGAGGATGCTGATGATCTTCGCCGGAGCCGAGCTTGTAGAGCGTTTTCATTGGATCATCTACATTTTCGGGGCGTTCCTGGTCTATACGGGCATCAGTATGTTCAAGACCTCGGAGGATAATTTCGAGCCGCACGAAAGCGCGATCGTTAAATTCGCTACGAAATACATACGCATCACGAAGCACTATGACGGCGATAAATTCTTTGTTGTAAAGGACGGCGCGCGCGTCGGGACGCTGCTCCTGCTCGTGCTCATAACTGTTGAGTTCACAGATCTTGTCTTCGCGGTCGATTCCATTCCGGCGATCTTCGGCATCACGACCGACAAATTTCTTGTCTATACATCCAATATATTTGCGATACTAGGATTGAGGACGTTCTATTTCCTGCTTGCGGGGCTTGCGGAACGATTTCACTTATTGAAGTACGGCCTTGCGGTCGTTTTGACGTTCATCGGCGTAAAGATGCTCTTGCCACTTTTTGCCGAAGGCCTGATAATGTTATACGGCGGCGAGGGCGGGCCGGAACTCCTGCATAATTTCGTTGCAGGCAAGTACGACGCTCGGGTCGTTGATATCTCGCTCGTCGTCGTGATCGCAACGATAGCGATGTCGGTTATCCTTTCATTGATCTTCCCGCCTCGCCACCGCACCAAACCGCCTGATGGAGAATAATAACAAGTACCGAAAATTCTACGTCGAATGGTGGAACATTCGCCGAAGCACGATCTACGGCGGCATTGTCCTCATTCTGCTCGCCGCAACGCTGGCTTTTGGCGGCTGGTGGGCATCGAAGAATAATTGGTTCGCGGCCGGCGAAGCCGAAACGTATCCCATGGATTCGGCGAAGATCGTCTCGTTCGAAGGCGAGGTTCGTATCACGCGTGCCGCGACGCGCGAGACCATACTTGTTACAAAACAGACCTATGTTGCCGCCGGCGATACAGTTCAAACACAGGCAGATGGACGCGCGATCATCCAGATGATCGACGGTTCGGTCTATTCCGTCCGTCCGAACAGCACGGTCGTCGTCCGCGATACAACGTCGCTCTTCGGCGGCAAGAATGTCCGCGTTCGTTTGAACGACGGACAATTGAACGTCCGCACGGACGAGCAGCCCGACAACGTAAAGAACGTGGTCGAGGTCGCAGAATCCGAGAACCAACTCGGACCGCAAACGGACGCGAGCTTTGATACCGACGGCGACAAAGGCGGCGAGATCCGCGTAAGCCGCGGCGGCGTCGAAACAACGCTCGGCGGCGAAACTTCGAAGATCGGCCCGGATCAATATGCGGCGGTCAATAACGGCGAGCTTTCGGCACGCGAAAAGATCCTTGCGCCGCCCGTGCCGGTTTCGCCGGGCAATTCGGCGCAGCTTATCGATGCAGGCGGCGGCGTGAGCGTCGGCTTCAACTGGCAGCCGCCCGACCAACCGATACAGAACTATTATCTGCAGGTCGCAAAATCCCCGTGGTTCTCGCCGGACGCGATCCTTGTCGATCGCAACGGCCTTGGCTCGAACGATTTTCACCTGACGGGACTGACGCCCGGCACGTACTATTGGCGCGTTCGCGCGACCGCCCGCTCAGGACAGACGACGAATTGGAACGACGCGTGGAAGTTCGCGGTCGTTAAGCGCGAAAGCAGCATTCGCATCGAATTGACGGATCTGAAGATAGAAAGCGTCGGCGGCGGTATTTTTATAATCACAGGCAAGACGCAGCCCGGAATGGCCGTGCGTTCTCAGGGACGCGAGACGTTCGCTGTGTCTGACGGCAGTTTCCGCCTTCAGGTTTCGTCGCAGGCGGCCGAAGCATCGATCGAGATAAGCGACGATCGAGGCAACCGCGCGGGCTTTGTTGTCTCACTCAGAAGCGGCCGTCTAATGAAACGGTATTAGAGAAATGGCCGACCACGCACACGATCACGGTCCCGCGACGCGATCCGCTTCAAGCATACGCAAACTAAAGATCGCTCTCGTGCTGACCTTCGGCTATATGCTGGCCGAGGCCGCCGGCGGCTGGCTGTCGAACTCGCTCGCGTTGATGGCCGATTCCGTCCATATGCTGACGGATGTCGCGGCTCTTTCGCTTACGCTTGCGTCATTCTGGTTCGCGACGCGGCCTGCGACCGCGGCAAAGACCTTCGGATTCTACCGAGCGGAAATTCTCGCAGCTTTCGTAAACGGCATCGCTCTCGTCGTCCTCTCGATATGGGTGGTTTACGAGGCTGTGACGCGTTGGCTGTCGCCGCCGGAGATCCACGGCAGCAGCCTTACGATCGTTGCCGCGGGCGGCCTTATCGTGAACATTATCGTGCTGAAAATGCTGCACGGCGGACACGAGCACGATCTGAATATGCGCGGCGCGTGGCTGCACGTCGCGGGCGATCTTTTGGGTTCGGTCGCAGCGTTGGTCTCGGGCTTGCTGATCATCGCGTTCGGATGGCTTTGGGCGGACGCGGCGACGAGTATCCTGATCAGCGGGATCATCATCTTCGGCGCGTGGCGGCTTGTTTCAGAATCGGTCAACGTCTTGCTCGAAGGCACTCCGTCGCACATCGACATTGCGAAGGTCAAGAACACGATCCTTGCGATCGAAGGCGTTACCGGCGTACACGATCTTCACGTTTGGACTATCTCTTCGGGGCTCGAGGCCCTGACCGCGCACATCAATCACGACGATTCCGTCGAACACTCGGACCTGCTTTCGGTCGTGCGTGCGAGGCTGCACGATTCATTTTCGATCGATCATCTGACGATCCAGATGGAGACGACCGGCAAAGAAGCCGAGGCAGTTTACGTCTGCGAATCCGGCACGAATTGTTTCGAACCTGCACGCCCTTCGAACTGAAATTATGGCGACGATTCCTCTCAAATACGGCCGCGGATCCGTGCCGTTCGAGTACGCAGAAGAGCGCTTCACGGTGCTCGCCGCCGCGGGAGACAAGCCGCCGCTTGACGACCGAACTATAAACGAAAAGCTCGATCAGCCGATCGGTGCTCGGCCGTTCGAAGAGGCGATCTCGCCGGGCGAAAGTGTCCTGATCGTTGTGCCGGATGCCACGCGATCTTCGGGAAGCGCGCAGATCGTGAACTTACTTGTTCGACGACTGATCGCGAACGGGACAATGCCGCACGAGATCTCGATCATCTTTGCAACCGGCATTCATCGGTCGGTAACGCCAAACGAACGCAACGAGATCCTCACGCCTTTTATCACCCAGCGAATTCGTACGATCGACCACCGCGCAAGCGGCATCGCGAATCTCGCAGTTGTCGGAGAGACGAGCGGCGGCATCAGCGTGAGTTTGAATGGAGCGCTCATCGACAGTGACCACGTGATCGCGATCGGCGCCGTTACGTTCCATTATTTTGCGGGATTTACGGGCGGGCGAAAGCTGATCTGTCCGGGCCTTGCGTCGGAACGCACGATCGAGACGACTCATCGGCTTGCGTTCGACTGCCAAAGCCGGTCTCGCCGCGAAGGCGTCGGCCCGGGGCTTCTTGCCGGAAACGCGGTTCACGAAGCGTTCTTAGAGGCCGCAAAATTCATCAAGAACGTGTTCAATATTTCGACGATCGTGAACGATGCGGGTGAGGTTACGGACGTCTTTTGCGGCGATCTGGCGGCGTCACACCTTGCGGCTTCTGAAGCGGTCGCCGCAGGATCTTCGATCACGATCGCGGAAAAACGCAGCCTCGTCGTTGCTTCCTGCGGCGGATCGCCATACGACATCAACCTCATACAGGCACACAAAGCTCTCGATACGGCTACCCGTGCTTGCCGCGACGGCGGCCGGATCATTCTCATCGCAGAATGTGCGGAAGGCGCGGGACGTGCAGACTTTCTTGATTGGTTCGACGCGGAAAATAGCGATGCCCTCGCCCAAAAACTTTGCGAAGACTATCGCGTCAACGGTCAGACGGCGTGGAATTTCCTTTCGATCTGCGAGCGCTTTGAGGTCGAGATGCTGACGACGCTCGACAATGCAGCGTTCGAGAAACTACGCGTCAAAAAAGCCGATCTCGGCAATGTCGCAGAGACCGGCTTTATCTTGCCCGACGGGGCAAAGGTGAATGTTACGTCTAATTAGACTTTGATCTGATCGCAAAGGTGCGGGCGATCGAATCGGTCTGATTCTGAATGGAATTCAGGCTGTCCTTTCGCCCTTCGAATCGAAGAACGTAAACGACATCGCCGTCACGCAGGAAATAGAACTTTCCGACCATCGGACGACCACCTTTGACGAACTCGAAATTGTAGATCACGCCGCGAAGTTTGCCCGAGAAATTCTCCTGCTTTCCAGGCGCGTAGCCCATAAGGAACTGGAGCTTCTGGTCTTCGTCGCGAACGACGTCGGCAAGCATCTCGCTTTGAGGCGCGTTGATCTTCCGCACTTCGAATCTACCAAAGACGCGGTCGCCGTAAACATATTCGACGTTCGGATTGGTCGCCGAAGGCGTAACGGTCTTTCGCCATTTCGCATCCGGAAGCACAAAGGTATAGTCAACGTTCGGGTCGCTGAACGTTTCGCTCTGCGCGGCGGCGGTTGACGAGAGAACCACAGCGGCGGCAATGAGCATTGCTAGGGAAAGTAGCGTCTTTTTCATAACATTCTTCGAAGCAGAAACTTCATTGAAACACAATTCTAGCCGAAATCGGCAGGAATTGCGCAAGATATTTGATGCACGTATCGCATCCGCTTGTTGTCCGAACTCGAAATTCAAGCCTGTCGACGAGCGGCGGATCGAGATCCTTTTTTCGGCTAAACGGTCGCGGGACGCGTCTAAGTCGGCAGAGTATGCTGCCCGACGGGCATCGCGGCATTTTAATTTCGCATTGATTGGAGTTCTATATGATCCGACATCTTCAGACGGCAAGGAAAGTGACCGTAATTATTGTGCTTGCAGCATTTGCGGCTCCGGCATTCGCGCTTCCCGACAGCGGCAACAGCGTTAAAGACCCGCTCAGCGAGGACCAAAAGATCATTCACGTCCTCAACCGGCTTGGGTTCGGCGCGCGTCCTGGCGACGTTGAACGCGTCAAGGCGATGGGGATCAAGAAATACATCGAGCAGCAGCTCGATCCGGCGTCGATCGACGATTCTGCGGCGGAAGTGAAATTCGACCGGCTCGCAGTTCCGAAGCTTTCGACCGAAGAACTTTTTGCGCAATATCCGAATCCGGGCGCGCTTTTACGGTCGCTCGACGGCGGCAAAAAGGCACAGCAACCCGCCCAAAACACATCTGCCGACGGCGCGGCGGCAGCGATGCCGAGCGAAAAGGCCGAGGAAGCCGCTGCGGCCGACAGAAAAGCGCGGCAGGAACAGCTCCGCGAGATCTATCGCCAATACAACCTGAAGCCTGCGGGCCAGATCATGCCCGAGATCGTCGCGAACCGCGTAATGCGAGCTGTCTATTCCGAACGTCAGCTTCAGGAAGTGATGGTAGATTTTTGGCAGAACCACTTCAATGTCTTTGCCGGAAAAGCAGCGGTACGCTGGTTCATCCCGAGCTACGAACGCGACGTTCTGCGAAAGAACGCGCTCGGTAATTTCAAGGATCTCCTGATCGGAACTGCCGAGTCGCCGGCGATGCTTTTCTATCTCGATAACTTCCAGTCAATGTCGCCGAATTCGCAGCTTGCCGTTCGCCCGAAGCAGGTTCAGCCGAGAGTTGACCGGCGTCCGCGTTTCAACGACCGCCGAATGAATGACCGGCTCGACGGCCGCATTTCGCCAATGCAGCGTGAACGGCAACTCGAGCGGTACGGCACGAACACAGACCGCGAGCTTCGCCAATTTGAAAAACTGAACGTCCAAAAGAATAAGCAGCCGAAGAAGCAGCGCAGCCGCGGCATCAATGAAAATTACGCACGCGAGCTGATGGAACTGCACACGCTCGGCGTTGACGGCGGTTACACGCAGCAGGACATCATCGAGGTCGCCAAATGCTTTACCGGCTGGACGATAGCCGATCCGCTAGGTTATCGACAGGTTGCTGCAGCCGAGATCAAGGGCAGCGAAGATCAGCGGCTTGCGCGCATTCAGAGGGCAGTCGGCGTCCCGGACGACGTCAAGAGCGGACAGTTCTACTTCAACGCGAATTGGCATGAGAAAGGGCCGAAGACGGTGCTCGGCCAGACCATCGACGAAGGCGGAATGAAGGACGGCCTGAAGGTTCTCGATATTCTCGTCAATAGCGATGCGACGGCGAAATTCATCGCAAAAAAGCTCGCTATCAAGTTTGTCAGCGATACGCCGAGTGACGCGTTCGTCGGGCGGATCGCGGCTGCTTTTCACAAATCGCACGGCGATATAAAGACGACGCTGCGGGCGATCTTTACCGACCCGGAATTCTACGCGCCGGTGAATTACCGCGCAAAGATCAAGTCGCCATTCGAGCTTGCGGTGAGTTCTATCCGAGCGCTTGGCGGCGACACGAACGGCGGCCGCGGAATTTACGCGATGCTTCAAAAGCTCGGCGAAGTTCCCTACGGTTATCAGGCTCCGACGGGCTATCCTGACCTCGCCGAAGATTGGGTGAATACGGGGGCGTTGCTCGAACGGCTAAACTTTGCCGTTGCGCTTTCGAGCAATCGCGTTCCGGGAACGCGCGTCAATTTGCAGACATTTGCGGGCGCGACGAAGCAGGCGATGCTCGATGCTGCGATCGACAAGATCCTCGACGGCGACATACGGTCCGCGACGCGGGCGAGTCTTGCAAAGCAGTTGAGTCAACCGCTGCCCGACGTGAAGGCGCCTGAAAATGTGCCGGAGGAATCCGCAGACCCCGAGGCAGCGAATGACATTGCAGGGCCGCAGGCGAAAGGGAAGAAGAACAAGAATTCGTTGCTGCTTCCAGCCTCCGGCGATCCGGAGATATTCAAGGTAGTAAGTTTGGTTCTCGGTTCACCTGAGTTTCAGAGGCAATAGCGAGACGGTCTCTCTTTTCGCTATCGAATCTGTTGATATAGACGCACAAGGCTTGCGAGATGTGCGTCAATGCTGAAATTTGCCGCTGCGTGCGATCGTGCTTTTGAAGCAAGATCGTCCGCAGCTTTTTTATTGCCGAGCAGATCGATGACGGCCGCGGCAAGCGCCCTATGATCTTTTACGGGGAATATTCGCCCGAACTCGCCGTTCATAGTTGCCTCAAGATGCGGCCCGATATTCGAGACCGCCATCGGTACTCCGGCGAGCATCGCTTCGGAGATCGCGACCGGCAGGCCTTCGTGAAGCGACGAGAAAATAAAGACTTCAAGCTCGGAAAGAATGTCGGGTACGTCGCTTCGCCCGCCGAGGAAATGTACGCGGTCCGCGATTCCCCGATAACGGACGAACTCCTTGCACGCTTCGAATTTTCTCTCCGCACCAGGCTCTACTTTTCCCGCAAAAACGCAGTGCACATCCTTGACCTCGTTGAATATTTCGCCTACGGCCTTTACGACCGTCATCTGGTCTTTGCGTGCGTCCCGGTAAAAATTCCCGACCATACCGATAAGCCTTATATCGTTTCGCAACCCAAGCTCTTCCTTGATCGAACTTCCCGACGGGAGCAGTCGCTCGGGATCGGCTCCGTTATAGATGACGTGTGTGTTGCCGCCGAACCGCAAGCCCCGCTCTTTGGCAAGCCAATCCTGCAGCCAGCGGCTTACGACGATATTTGCATCGACGCGCGAAGTTAAGAATTTTGCGACGAGACGATTCTTCGCATCCTGCACGAACCCTTGGAAGCTAAGTGCTTTGCGAACTGTCTTCATCGAGCGTGCCGCAAGATGCAGATGCATCCCATCGACCGATTGATAACCGTGAACAACGTCGATAGAACGCTCGCTGATGATGCGTCTCAGATCGGCGACGAGTTTTAGGTCGATGGGAAAACGCCGTTCAAGACGGATGATCTCGATACCCGCTGCGTCGAATTCAGGTTCGAGCGTGCCGCCGCGCGTTGCAAGCGTTATCTCAAGCCCGAAACGCCTCGCGTTCCGGCAAATATCAAGCACCTGCATCTCGGCGCCGCCGCGATCCAATGTATCGAGATATTTTAAGATCTTCACGTAAGATGCCGGTTCCTAAAATCTTGAAAATAATATGACTTTACGCCCTAAATGTGTTTACATTCTTTTGCGGATCAAGAAGAATGCAAACGCAAAGTGACAAGGCGGTCTTCGTCGCCGTTCCATCATACAATCACGAACCGTTCGTCGAAGAATGCCTGCGTTCGATCTTTCGCCAGACGCTGCCGCCGACAAAGCTGCTTGTGATCGACGACGGCTCTCGGGACCGCTCGGTCGAGGTCATCGAAAAGGTTCTCAAAGACGCGCCTTTTCAGACAGAATTCGTCTCGCGCGGGAACCGCGGCCTTTCAGCAACCTTGAACGAGGCGGTTTCTTATGCGGACTTGAAATATTTCGCGTATCTCGGCTCGGACGACATTTGGCTGCCGAATTTTTTGGAAGTGCAGGTCGATCTGCTCGAAAAGCGAAGGAAGGCCGCGCTCGCTTTTTCGCACGTATATGTCATTGACGAGAAAGGTGATATCTTCGACCGCACGGACAATTGGACCGCGTTCGCTGACGGAGATATGCTGCCGACGCTTATGGCCGGCGGGATATTTTCGAGTCCGGGCGTGGTCTATCGGCGCGACGTTCTCGGGATACGCCCTTGGAACGAGAGTTCGAAACTCGAAGATTACGAACTCTATTTACGGCTTGCCGCGGGGCACGAATTTGCGAGGAACGAGCAGGTGCTTGCGGCATGGCGGCAGCACGGACGCAACACCAGCGATGATTTCGGCCTGATGGTCGATGAATGGCTGGCGGCACAGGAAAGGCTGCGAGACTTGCTGCCCTTCTCGGACGAAGAGATCGCCGAACTTCAGACGAAATTGCGTTATGCCGCCGCGAGGCATTTCAACCGAACGGGAAGCCGCGGCCGTGCCGCAAGAGCGATGTGGACGAACAGACGCGGTGCCGCATCGCTTGCCGAACGGGCGCTTGATGCGATCCGTATCGCAGCTCCGCGTCGTCTTTTTGACGCTCAGCGGGCGAGCCGCCGCGCATCTGCCAAATCGCGATACGGCAATATTCGCGAACTCCTGTAAAATCTAGCTGATGGCCGCAACCGACATCACACAGATCACGCCCGCCGGATCGCGTCTGCGACTCGGTGCCGCTGAAATTTGGCGCCAACGCGAACTGCTCTATTTCCTCACGCTTCGCGATATCAAGATCCGCTATAAGCAGACGCTGATCGGCATCGCGTGGGCGGTATTGCAGCCAGTTCTGACGACCGTTATTTTTACGGCTATCTTCAGCGGGTGGGCGAGATTCGATACGAGCGACATCGCATATCCGCTCTTTGCAATGACGGGGCTGACGCTTTGGCTATTCGTGCAGAACGCCGTCTCGATGGCAAGCAACAGCTTTGTGAACAATACGAACTTGGTCACGAAAGTATATTTTCCGCGACTGATCGTTCCGCTTGCGGCGACGCTTGCTGCGCTTTTTGACCTTGTTTTCAGCATTGCTGTGCTCGCCGTGCTGATGATCTATTACAGATCAACGCTCGGTGCGGCCATCTTGCTTGTGCCGGTCTTTATGCTGCTTGCGGTCGTGCTTGCGGCGTCGGTCGGAACTTTGCTCTCGGCGTTGAACGTGCGCTTTCGCGATGTGAAATTCGCCGTGCCGTTCTTTCTGCAAGTGTGGATGATCGCGTCGCCGGTCTTTTATCCTGCGTCGATGATCTCGGAAAAGTGGCGGCTCGTTTTCGCTATCAACCCGATGACAGGCGTTCTCGAAGGCTTTCGCTCGGCGATTTTCGGCAAACCGTTCGATTGGCCGCTGATCGGCGTTTCGATCGCGTCATTGCTCGTGATCGCGGCGGTCTCGCTTGTGGTCTTCAGATCGATGGAGGACGATTTCGCCGACGTTATCTAGCAATGATCGAAGCACGCGGACTCACGAAAACTTACCGTCTCGGCGCAAGCAGCAACCGCTCGCTCCGCGATGCCGTGACCGGAGCTTTTACGCGAAGGAACAGCTCACGCGAAACGCTTACAGCTCTCGATGATGTGTCATTCACGATCGCCGAGGGCGAATCGGTCGGCATCATCGGACGCAACGGCGCAGGCAAATCGACGCTGTTAAAGATACTTTCGCGAATAACGCCGCCGACAAGCGGAACGGCGTCGATAGCAGGCCGTGTCGGTTCGCTCCTCGAGGTCGGCACCGGTTTTCACAATGAGCTTACGGGCCGCGAGAACATCTATCTGAACGGAGCGATCCTCGGGATGCGACGCGCGGAGATCGACGCGCGTTTTGACGAGATCGTCGCGTTCTCAGAGCTTGAAAAATTTCTCGACACGCCCGTAAAACATTACTCGAGCGGAATGTATATGCGGCTTGCCTTCTCGGTCGCCGCGCATCTCGAGCCGGAAGTTCTGATCGTTGACGAGGTGCTTGCGGTCGGCGATCTGGCCTTTCAAAAGAAATCTCTCGGCAAGATGAAAGACCTCGGCGAGTCGGGCCGCACGGTACTGTTCGTTTCGCACGATATGAACTCGATCTCGCGGCTCTGCACACGTGCGATCTGGCTCCGGGACGGCAAGATCGCGGCGGACGGTGCGGCGATCGAGACGGTTGGAGCGTATCTCCAAGAACAAACTCTCACCGGCGCCGAACGCCTTTGGGAAGATCCAGTTTCGGCACCCGGAAATGATGTCGCGCGTATCGTGAGCCTCCGCGTTGTGAATAAGAAAGGCGAGACACTTGCCTCGCCCGACATTCGCGAAAGCGTAGGCGTTGAGATCGCTTTTGACGCTCTTGTCGGCGATAAGGTGCTGGTCCCGAATCTGCATTTTTTTGACGAGAGAGGCTCGTGCATTTTTATCTCACACGATTGGAACAGCGGTTGGCGCGACAAGCCGCGGCCCGCAGGAAGGCACAAGGCAACCGCGTGGATCCCCGGGAATTTCCTTGCCGAAGGCACGATCTCGGTTACTGCAGCGGTCTCGACATACAAGCCGCTGATGGTGCATTTCATTGCACGCGATGCGGTTACGTTCACGGTCGTTGACAGCCTCGAGGGAGATTCTGCACGCGGCGATTACGCCGGGCTTCTGCCCGGAATCGTTCGGCCGATGCTTGAATGGACGAATGAATAACTACGCTTTCTTGAGATAGAAACATGCCTGGTCGCCGCGTTTCTCTTCGTTGAGTCTTTTTGCGGCGGCTTCCCATTCGCGGATATTTTCTTTGGAGAAGACAGTGCCTTCGCGGCCATAGTCGTGCGAGCGAGGATCATTGAGCGGAATATCGCGTCGGTATTGCTCGCTTCCCCAAAACTGCATCGCGGTCGAATCGAATTCTACTTGCGTTACGGTGAAGCCGGCAGCTTCGGCGAGTTCGACAAAGGTCTTTTCGCGGAAGATAAAGAGGTGCCGCGGCGAATCGAGCTGCACCCAATGCGTGCCGTATTCTTCCCAGGCGAAAGACGCAACCGGCATACGGATCAACGCGGTCCCACCGGGCGCGAGCAACCGGTAAATTTCGGCAAGCGCCGCCTTCGGGTCGGGAAGATGCTCGAAGACGTGATGCAGCATTACGAGGTCATATTCGCCTTCGATTTCCGCCAAACTCTGCGGTTTGATCGAGATCCCGCTTGGCGTCGAGATCTCGTGACAGATGAAGGCGTCGGCGCCCGATAGGCTGCGAAACCCGAAATAATGAAGAGTTTCGAGCAGACGACCCGTTCCGCAACCGACATCGAGTATTCGTGAATTCGGTTTGAGCGCGATCGGCGAGAGAGACGGCGGATAATGATCCGCGACCCAAGGTTTTAGGGCAAGCACGGTCTTTCCGATGAGGCAATGCTCTCCGCGAAGATAACGGCCCGCGAACCACGCCGCGATCCGTCGCGAACGCGTTGCCGCAATATCGATATCTTCGATGCTGCCCATCGAGAGATATTCGGGCGGATAATATGCGCCAAGCTCGCGAGGAACAGAGAGGAGTTGGATCGTCCCGCAGCTCTGACATTCGAGATAGGAAAATTCTTCCCTTTGCCCGAACATCATTTCGCGGGTCTTGATGATACGATTATGCTCTGTGTTCTGACAGATCAGACAGGCTTCTGACATCTTTGCTCCCGTAGGAGAAGCTTAAGCGAAACGCTCGTAAATAGTGAAACCGCACTTTACAACATTCTTCTCCGACCGCGGCGGCATGGCTCGCGTCCTGCGAACTGTACCTTGGGGCGTTTGGTATGCGCTAATTTCCGTAACGGCGGCATTGATCGTCATTAGCCACAGGCCGGATGCGGTTTCGAATGCACAATTTTGGGCCGAGGACGGCCGCGTCTGGTATGCGCAGGCCTATAACCTCGATCCGCTCGCTGCCTTTCTGCTGCCGGAGGCAGGATACTATCAGACGGTTTCGCGAGCCGTTGCGGCCTTCTCGCTCCTCGTTCCGCTCGCATGGGCACCGCTCGTCCTAAATCTTTTTGCGATCGCTGTACAGGCCTTCAACGCGTTCTTTATCACGTCCGAGAGAATGTCGCATGCCGTGCCGAGCCGCCTGTTTCGTTTCGGAGCGGCATTCATTTATCTTGCTCTGCCGAATTCATACGAAACGTCGGCCAACCTCACGAATACTCAATGGCATCTTGCGCTGACGGTTCTACTGATCATTTTCGCAAAGCCGGCAGAAGAGATGGCGTGGAAGATATTTGATATCGTTGCGGTCGCGCTGTCGGCGTTGAGCGGGCCGCTGTGCTTGCTTTTGCTGCCGATCGCGGCGATCAAGTATTTCTATCGCCGCGAGAGACGCTTGCTCATTCTCGGCTCGATCCTGCTGATCGGCTGCGTGGTTCAGTTCTCGGCGCTATTTACGAACGAAAGGCCGTCGAGTGAAGTGCTCGGCGCAAGTTTTTTTGGCGCGATGCGCATACTTGCCGGGCAGGTTTTCATCGGCTCGCTGGTCGGAGCGAAGAACTACGGGCTGTTGCGACATAGCCATTTGTTGTGGACGGATGTCCTCGCGTCGATCATTGCGGCGGGCGGCGTTGCGGTCTTCGTCCTTGCCTTTATCTGGGGCAAGCAGGAGCTGCGCTTGCTGATAATTTTCGCGGTGCTTGTATTTGCGACTGCGCTCGTAAATCCTGCCGTTACGAAGCTCGAACCGCAATGGATCGCGATGGAAACTCCTCTAACGGCATCGCGGTATTGGATGTTCCCCGGACTCGCCTTTTTGGCAAGTCTATTTTTCCTTGCGACCAATCCGCGCGTCGGACGGCTCCGCTATCTCTTTATTCTGCCTGCTCTGCTGATGATCTGGGGTTTTGTTGCGGATTGGAAGCAGCCGCGTTTCAAGGACCTGGACTTTGCCGCTCACGCACGCGAGTTCGACGCGGCGAGGAACGGCGAGACCGTTACGATCCCGATCAATCCCGAAGGCTGGACAATGCAGCTTCAAAAACGATGAGCGAAATGGGCGAAAAAGTTGGCCGATCCGTCGCCGCGTTTCGTGAGAGCGGGATCGCAGGGTTTGCCGCCTTGGTCCGCGCATATAACCGAAAGCGAAAAAATGCGCGTGCCTACGAACGCTACATCGAGCGAGAGAAGCTTGACGATGCGAAACGTGACAAGCTGCGCGGCAAGATCGCGGGGTTCGAATTAGAGCCGAAGTTCTCTGTGATCCTTCCTGTCTATAATATCGACGAAGTTTGGCTCGCAAAATGCGTCGATTCCGTCCGACGCCAGATCTACGCGAACTGGGAACTCTGCATTGCCGACGATGCTTCGACAACGCCGCACATCCGACCGTTCCTTGAAAGACTTGCCGCAGAGGACGGGCGTGTAAAAGTGGTCTTTCGCGAAGAAAACGGACACATTTCCGCTGCGTCGAATTCCGCGCTCGGGCTTGCGACAGGCGAATTTTGCGTATTGCTTGATCACGACGACGAACTTGCCGAAGACGCGCTTTTTTACGTTGCCGCCGAATTGAACCGCTTTCCCGAAGCGAAGATGATCTTTAGCGACGAGGATGTTATCGACACGGAAGGCCATCGTTCCGACCCGAAATTCAAGCCCGGCTTTTCACCCGATCTGATGCTTTCGCTAAATATGGTCACGCATCTATCGGCTTACGATACCGAGCTTTTGCGGAAGATCGGCGGTTTTCGCATCGGCCTCGAAGGAAGCCAGGACTATGACCTTGCGTTACGCGTGATCGAGCGGATCTCGTCCGAAGAAATACGTCACATCCCGCGCGTTCTCTACCATTGGCGCGCGGTTGCGACGAGCGTCGCGGCAAACCGAGGCGCAAAGCCGTACGCGTTCGAAAAGGCGCGTGTCGCGATCGCAGATCATTTTAAACGGACAGGCATCAAAGCCGACGTCGTCGAGGCCGCGGACGGACTAAATCGCGTTCGATATCCGCACGGCAAGAGCGGTCTAACGCTCATTGTCGTAGGCGACGGAAAGCCCTTTGACATCGAGAGCTGCGAGACGATCTACGTCCGTGATTCGGACGATCTCGCACGCGGTCTGAACGAGGCCGCGGCGAATGCGAGACGAGAAACCATCGTCTTTCTCGACCGCAGCCTGACCCCACATTCTAATGATTGGCTCGACGAGCTTGCATCATACGTTTCGCAAAAAGATGTCGGTGCCGCAGGATGCAAGATCCTCAGAAAGGACGGAGCGATCGATCAGACGGGATTGATCTTGGGCGGCGAAAGAGGCGTTCTCAAGGCACACAATGGCTATCCGCAGAACGCGAACGGGTATTTCTTTCGTGCTGGTCTGATCGGCAATTATTCCGCGGTCTCGTGGCGTGCGATGGCGATCAGGAAGGAAGTGTTCGAAAGCGTCGGCGGCTTTCGAGCCGGCGAGTTTCCGAATGAATTGTTCGACGTCGATCTATGCTTGCGGCTTTGGCAAAACGAGTTGCGGGTTCTCTATACGCCGTATGTCGTGATGAAAGATACACGCGAAGTGCCGGAAGATCTTTCGAAAGACGAACTCGACCGATTGCGGGAAACCTGGCCGGATCAAATATCTTGCGACCCTTACTACAACACGAACCTTTCCCTCGACCGTGAGCCTTTCGAGATCGACGGCTAAGGCCTGCGGCCGAGCGCAAAAAGATGCACCGTGGCCGCTCCCGCGATGAACCCGCCGATGTGCGCCGCATAAGCGACGCCGCCCGTTCCCGGATCGGTAAAGTAACCCGAAACAAGCTGATAAACGATCCAGATCCCGATAGCAACGAACGCAGGCACGGTCGTCAGAAAGTTGAAGATGATCGCCCGCACCTGTCTCGTCGGGAAAAGCAGAACATATCCGCCGAGCACGCCCGATATCGCCCCCGATGCGCCGAGCATCGGGATCAGGGAATCCGGCCCCATAATGATCTGGCCGAAGGCCGCCGCGACCCCGCAAAAGAGATAGAAAGCAGCGTAACGCACGTGTCCGAGCAGGTTTTCAAGATTATCGCCGAAGATCCATAGGAACAGCATATTTCCAGCGATGTGCATTATGCTGCCATGCATAAACATTGACGAGATCACGTTGAAATATACGCCGAGCGGCGCTGAGTAATTCTGTATCTCGCCGACCGTTTTTCCCGCTTGGTTGATTATCGGAATGGTCGCAACAATGTCCGTTCCCGACGTTATTTCCCGAGGCACAAGCGTGAACGCGTAAGTAAAATGTTCGTTCGAACCCAATTGCTGGAGAGCAAGAAAGACAAGGATATTCAGCCCGATGAACGCGTAGTTCACAAAGGGCGTAATTGTCCGGTCCGAGTTGTCGTCGCCGATCGGGAACATATTTCGCGTTTCTTAACCGATCCCTGCCGACTCGCTGGTCTGCAGAAGCTCGTAGCCTTCGCTGCGCGCGACATACGTTGCGGCCGTCAGGTCGCCGACGACGTTCAGCGTTGTGCGGCACATATCGAGGATGCGATCCACGCCTATGATGATCGCGATCAACGCGGGATCGATGCCGATCATAAATAGAATTCCGATGATGAACGGTATCGACCCGGAAGGAACGCCCGCCGTGCCGATACCGCCTAAGATCGCCAAATAGACGACCGAAAGCTGCAAGCCGAGCGTTAGATCGACGCCCGCGAGCTGTGCGAGGAAGAGCACGGTTACGCCCTCGTAAAGCGCTGTGCCGTTCTGGTTCGCGGTCGCGCCGACCGTCAGGACGAAATTGTTGATCTCCTTCGGCACGCCAAGATTTTCGTGCGAGACGCGAAGCGCGGTCGGGAGTGTCGCGTTGGACGAAGACGTCGAGAATGCGGTCAAAATTACGGTCTGAACGCGGCGGAAAAAGTCGATCGGGTTGATCTTCGACAAGAAGTAGATCGCTAGGGAATAAACCCCGAAGAAGTGTATCGCAAGGCCTAGAAGCACCGTTGCGACGAACCAGCCGAGAGAGGCGAGGAGCTCGAGCCCGAACACCGCAATGTTGTTGAACAACAGACACGCGACGGCATAAGGCGCAAGTTTCATCACGATGTCGATTATCTTCGCGGTGATTGCGAACAGTGCCTCGTTGAACTTTACAAAAGGCTCGGAGACCGGCGCCGGCAGCAGCGTTATCGCAATGCCGATGATCAACGCAAAGAACATTATGTGCAGCATATTCGGGCTCGTTCCTGAGAGCGAGTTGAATATGTTCGCGGGGACGACGGTCTTTACCGCCTGCATCATCGGCGAATCGGCCTTTGCTGATTCCGCCGCTTTCTTTTGTGCGTCCGCCGCGGCGGAAGCGCCGCTGGAGAATTCGGCTTTCAGGACGGCCGCCGTCTCTGCGCTTATACGTTTGCCGGGCTGGATCGTGTTCGCGAGCGTCAAGCCGATGACGACCGATATCGCAGAGATAACGAGCGTATATGCAAATGATTTCGCGCCAATTCGCCCGAGCTTGCGTATGTCGCCGATGCCGGCAACTCCCACGACGAGCGACGAAAAAACGAGCGGCACGACGATCATCAAAAGTAAATTCAAGAAGAGCGTGCCGATCGGCTTCGTGAAATTATCGACGGTCCACACGAGCCATGGGTCTTTGCCGCCGACCGCATAATTCGCGATCAGCCCGCCGAAGACGCCAATGGCAAGGCCAATGAAGATCTTCGTATGCAACGCCATCCCTTTCGGCTTATCCGGCGTGTCATCGTCTAGGTCGGTCGTCAATTCACGTTCGTAACTATCGGGCGGAAGTTCTTCGTTCTCTGCCATAACTCTGTGGTTACCTTTTTAACCTGGAATGAATTTAAGAATCGGTGCCAAGAGTGTAGCAGAATTCGCCCGTTTGCCGAAAATACTGGTCCGTTCGTCGTTGATTCGTCGCAAAGAGGAAGTGGCCACTAAGGCACGAGGGCACTAAGAAAGGAGGCGATTATCGCCTTCATCCCTTCGTGCCTTCGTGCCTTCGTGGCCACCTTCTTGGTCGTTCGTGAGTTCGATCGCCTGGGAATCTTAGGGCCACAGGGTGATCCGAGGGGAATATGATGCACTTTGGCTATTGCTGATTCAGTCATTCGTGAATTCGTGGCAAAATAGTAAAAAGCAGTTCGAGTAAATACAATGTTCGAATCGATCCATTTCAATTCAGCGGGGCGGAAGACGACGAATGCGTCGAAGCCGGAAGTTTTGGCGAAATTGCGTGAGATCGTCGGCGACGAGAATGTCGTTGTAGATCCTGAACGCGTCGAGCCGTACGGCGCCGATGCCGTCAAAGAAAAGTTCCCGCCCGAGGCGGTCGTCTTTCCTTCGACCACGCACGAGATGGCGGCGATCGTAAAGCTGGCCAATGAATATCTCTTCCCGATAACTGCGCGCGGCGGCGGCGTTGGATACACGGGCGGCGCGGTTCCGGTCGAAGGCGGCATCGTCGTCGGTACCGATCGTATGAAAACGATCGTCGAATTGAATGTCGATGATCTTTATATGACCTGCCAGCCGGGTCTGACGACCTACGACGTTCAGCAGGCGGCAGCCGAGGTCGGATTGCTTTTTGCGCCGGATCCCGCAAGCTACAAGGATTCATACATCGGCGGCAACATCGCCGAGAACGCGGGCGGTATGCGTACGCCGAAATACGGCGTAACTAAGCATCACGTACTCGGCCTCGAGGTCGTAACCGGCACCGGCGAGGTCATTCGCACGGGCGGCAGAACGGTCAAGAACGTTGTGGGATTCGATCTGACGGGCTTGATGTGCGGCTCGGAAGGAATGCTCGGCATCATCACCGAGGCAACTTTGAAACTGCTCCCGATGCCGGAAGCGACATCGACCGTGCGTGCGAATTTTACGTCAATGGCGGCCGCGTGCAAGGTTCTCACCAAGTTCACGCCGCACGGCCTTCTTCCGATGGCGATGGAAGCGATCGACAAATTTTGCATTGCGGCCGTCGAGGAGAATTTTGCGTTCGGGCTATCGCGTGACGCCGAGGCGATCTTGCTCGTCGCCGTTGACGGTTCGCGCGAAGAGGTCGAGAAGAACGCGCGGCTCATCGAGCAGATCATCGAGGAGAACGGCGGCTTTGACGTGATCCGTGCCCGCTCAAAAGACGAAGAGGATAAGCTCTGGGACGTACGTCGTGCGATCTCGCCCAGCCTGATGAAATACGGCACTTTGAAGATCAACGAGGACGTTGTCGTTCCGCGTTCGCGCGTGCCTGAGCTTGTCGCCGGCGTCGAGCAGATCGGCAAACGGAACGACACATTCGTGGCGAATTTCGGGCACGCAGGCGACGGGAATATTCACGTGAACTTCGTTGTCGATCGCGATGACGCCGAGGCCGTCGCGCGCGCGCGAAAATGCGTAAGCGAGACCTTCAAACTCGCGGTCGAACTTGGCGGCACGATCTCCGGCGAACACGGCATCGGTTACGTCAAAGCCCCATATTTAGGCTACGCCGTCGATGAAGCGACGCTCGCCGTAATGAAGGGAATAAAACGAACTTTCGACCCGAACGGCGTACTGAACCCCGGCAAAATGTTCGTTTAAGAACGGCTGATCGGTACCCTCGAGCATTCTATGATCGTGAAAGGCTGGGCGTGATAAGATTCGGTTATGAAAAGCGGAATAAACTACGTAACTAATGAAGCTGGCGAGCGAGTGGCCGTCCAGATAGACCTAAGAAAGCATGGCGATATCTGGGAGGATTTCTTCGACGTACTGACCGCGAAAAGACGCCAAGGCGAGCCGCGCGAGACCCTAGAGACTGTAAGATCGATCCTAACGAAGAAGAAAAAGCTGAATGCCTGACTACGCTATCGTTTTTGCGAGAGCTGCTCGAAAGGAGCTCGAAAAACTTCCGCCTCTGATCGTTAAACGCATATTCGGGAAGATCTAGGCACTTGGTTTTGATCCGCGGCCGTCGGGATGCAAGAAGCTAAAGGGTGCACACGACCTTTGGCGGCTCCGAGTGAGTGATTGCCGAGTGATCTAATCTATTCTGTGATGACGAGGTAAGGATCGACATCATTTCTGTCCGACACCGGCGACAGGCTTACGACTGACCCGTCCGCCTGCCAACGTCAAACCGATTCTCTTATATGCATTCAGGTCAAACACAACAAGAGCTTCTAGCACTCGGCTCGGCGTGGGCGGAGGCGATGGTCGCGAACGATGCGGATCGTATCGGGGCTTTCATGGCTCAGGAATGGGTGATCGTCTCAGAACGCGGTATTGCGACGAAGGAAAATTTTCTTGAATTCGTCCGTTCGGGCGCCTTAACGCATAGTTCGTTCGATATGGTAGGCGAAGCTCGGGTCGAGGTTTACGGCGAGACCGCCGTTATTACCTGCCGCGTCGTAAACACCGCACATTTTGGCGGACAGCAGTTCGATGCGGACGAGTGGACGACGGATGTTTTTGTCAAACGCGAGGACAAGTGGCTCTGTGTTCTGAGTCACATTACGCCCGCTGATAAAGAATTTGAAAAGACGATCAAGGAAAAACGAATATGAATCTGCCGGAATATTACACGCCCGTATGCCCGTACATCGTTCTGCCGAGCGATGCCGAGGGATTTATCGAATTTATCAAAGACGTTTTTGGGGCCGAGGAGAAATTGCTCGAAGCGCGCGATGACGGGTCGATAATGCACGCAGAATTTACGCTGAACGGCGGGTTGATAATGTTCGCGCATTCTAGCGATAAGTGGGCGCCGCAGGCATGCGGGGTCTTTTTGCCGCTCGAGGATGTTGACGGCACGTATGCGAAGGGCATCGAGTGCGGAGCGACGGGTAATCAAGAACCGGGCGACTACGGCTACGGCCGCGCCGCCGGTTTTATCGATCCTTGGGGCAACCAATGGTGGGTGAATTCCCCGGAGTGCTCAGGGCAATAAGTTTCGCCGCAGCTATTTCTTATCGACCTTTTCCGATTTTGCGAAGTAGCCTTGTCGATGCGTTAGTTTGATCTTCTGATCCTTTAGCTGCGGATTTACGAGCTGGATCTCGATCTTTCGGAATGAACCGTCGCGGTTCTGATTGCTCGGCTCGTAAGCGAGCAAGTACTGTGAACGCATCTCTTCCTCGATCTGCTTGAAAGCCTGCCGAAGTTCGTTCTCGTCACGCGGGAAGAAGGCCCGCCCGCCGGTGCGTTCCGAAACCTTGTTGAGCGTGCCCTTATCGACGCCGCCGTAAAAATTGTCGCCGATCCCAATCGAATAAATTATCGCTTCGGAGCGAACGGCGGCGTCAACTGCGTCATCGAGCCGTTTTTGGCCCGATGTATTTTGCCCGTCCGTAAGCAGGATGATCGCGCGGCGCGTTCTCTCAGGCGACGAACCGAGGACCTCGCGCGAAGTTACCCAGATCGCGTCCCAGATCGCGGTCGAGCCTTGAATTCCCTGATTTCGTCCAGAGATCGGCGGCGTTCCGGGCACTGAACCGCCGACAACGACCCCTCCGCCGATATATCCCGAAGGCGGAACGAATTTGACGTTCTCGATCGCCCGCCGCAGCCGCGTGAGGTTGTTCGTCATATCTTGTTCGAGAGTGGTCTCGCCCGTAAAACTCAGGACAGCTACTTCGTCCTTTGACGGCCGAACGACCGATTCGAGGAAGGAGATCGCTGCGTCTTTCTCGTCAGGAAGCATACGCTGCTGCGAGACGCTCACGTCTATCAGGATCGAAAGGCTCAAGGGCAGATCCACCTGCCGCGTAAATGCCGAGAGTTCCTGCGGAACGCCATCCTCGAGGAGCTTTATGTCGGACTGCGTAAGATTCGTCAGCAGACGGCGATTGCGGTCCTGTGCGGTAAAAAGCACGTTGACGACCTCGGTATCGATCTTTAAGATCTCGTCGTCGATGATCGGCGGCGGCGTTGCGGACGGCGACGCCGTCGGTTGTGGGGAGACGGACTGAGCGGCGGCATTCTCTGCGTCGCCTGCAAAAAAGAACCCGGTGCAAAGCACGGCGAACGCCAATACAAAACCCAACTTTCGAAACATCACAAAAACCTCTTGTCTTCCTTATCTCAAACTATCCTTTACTGCACGATAGCTGGACTTCGTCCTGATCTTATATTCCTTGGCCTTCTTCGGATCGGTGAACTTGACCTCGACCTTCCGAACCCTGCCATTCAGATTCTGATCCGAAGGCTTGTAGGTAATGATGTACTGCGAACGGAGTTCTTTCGAGATCTTCGTGAACGAACGTTCGAGCTCGAGCATATCGCCCGTATAGAAGACGTCGCCGCCCGTTTCTTCGCAAAGCTTATTGAGAGCTTTGTCGCCGGAATCGCGGTCCATTCCCATCTCGACGCCGGGAACCGTGCCGAGGAATCCCGCCTTGGTCGAGATCGCAAAGATCGTCGTCTCGGTGCGCTGCGCGATATCGATGGCATCAGCAAGGACCGCACGGCTGTATGTATCGTCGCCATCCGTAATAATGACGAGAACGCGACGGCCGGGGACATTTCGCATCTTTTCATCGCAAAACTCCCAGATAGCGTCGTAGAGCGCGGTCTGTGAACCGGTTTTGTTGACCTTATCGACCGCAGTGTCGAGCAGGTCGAGCTTATCGGTGAAATCCTGAAGCAGCTTGATCTCGTGGTCGAACGTCATGAACGCGGCCTTGTCCTTTCGCAAACGGGTAACCGTGTAGATGAAGTTCCGAGCGGCTTCTTTCTCGAATTTAAGCTTGCCGGCCGTCGATGGCGACGTATCCATCAGAACCCCGACAAAAACGGGCGGATTCGTCTTTTCGTCTGAAAAATAGGTAACTTCCTGGCGGACACCGTCCTCAAAGACCGCAAAATCACCGCGCGTCATTCCGCTGACAAGTTCCTTTTTGCCCATAGTAACCGTTACGGGCAGCCTGACCTCAAAGACTTTCGAAGTGCCGATGTCATCGGACGGCGTCGGAGTCGGCGCCGGCGTTTGGCTGAATGCCGCGGCGCTCAGCGCCAAGAAGCAAACAAAAAGAAACGAAATATTTTTGCGAAAGGAAAGCATAGAGATCGGGCTGCAAACGGCTTTGGTCAAAGTTTTCGATGCGCTTACACAGACAGGCGGTTGCCTTTTAGTGTCGATCTGGACAGTATAGCAAAGACTTCGGCGCGCGTTGATTCGCATACGAAATTCGGCCAAACTACTAGAAGCGTGATCGATAAGAACATATTTCGGGAATATGACATCCGCGGCATCGTCGGCGAGCACCTGAACGAGGCCGTCGTCGTCGATCTGTCGCGTGCGATCGGGACGTTCTTTGTGCGAAATGACGCGCGAAAGATCGCGATCGGGTTCGACGCTCGGGAAAGCTCGCCTATCTTCGCCAAGATCCTCTCGGATGGATTGAATGCGTCCGGCATCGACGTCATCTCGGTCGGGCAAGTGCCGACGCCCGTTCTATATCACACCGTTTTTACACACGATGTCGATGGCGGCGTGATGATAACGGGTTCTCACAATCCGCCGGATCATAACGGGTTCAAGATCTGCCTCGGCCACGCGGCTCTGTTTGGCGAACAGATCCGAGAGATCGGCGCGATCGCCGAAAAGGGCGAATTTGTGAGCGGCATCGGGACATCTGAAGAGATCTTCGTGCTCGATAAATATTGCGACGATCTCGCGCGTCGAATTTCGATGGGAACGCGGCCGATCAAGGCCGTTATCGATGCGGGCAATGGAATGGCGGGCGTTACGGCGGTGCCTGTTTTCGATCTGCTTGGCGTTGAAATGATCAAGCTCTTTGTCGAGCCTGATTCGAATTTTCCGAACCATCATCCGGATCCGACCGTCATTGAGAATCTAGCCGATACGATCAACGCAGTTCGCGAGAATGCCGCCGATATCGGCATCGCGTTCGATGGGGACGGCGACCGCATCGGCGTTGTTGACGAAAACGGACGCATACTTTGGGGCGACGAACTAATGGTGCTTCTCTCGCGTGCGGTGCTCAAAGAAGATCCGGGCGCGACCATCATCGCGGAAGTGAAATGTTCCGAAACGCTCTTTGACGACATTCGCGCGCACGGCGGCGACGCCGTGATGTGGAAAGCCGGCCATTCGCTCATCAAGGCGAAAATGAAAGAGACCGACGCCGCGCTTGCCGGCGAGATGAGCGGCCATATCTTCTTTGCTGACAGATTTTACGGGTTTGATGACGCGACCTACGCCGGGGCAAGAGTTCTGGAGATACTTTCAAAGTCCGACAAGACGCTGTCGGAGTTGCTCGCCGACCTTCCGGAAACTTTCTCGACGCCCGAGATACGGGTCGATTGCGCGGATGATAAGAAATTCGACGTCGTAAAACGCGTTACCGAGCAATTCTCGATCGATCATGATGTAAATACGATCGACGGAGCGCGTATAAAATTCGATCACGGCTGGGGCTTGGTGAGGGCCTCGAACACGCAAGCCATCCTCGTCCTACGCTGCGAAGCCGATACTCAAGCGCACCTCGATGAGATCGAAACGACCATCCGCACGGCTGTCGAAGAAGCAGGCAGATGGTAACGCCCGCAGGCCTTCCGTAACCAGCGAACATTTCCTCAAGAATCTTCGTAATTCCCCCTTCAAACGCGCAATAATACACGTATGTTTTGTCCAAAGTGCGGATCGACACAAGAAGAAGGCTTGAGGTTCTGCAAAGTGTGCGGGGCGCACCTCGCGGCGGTCAAGCAGGCACTTGCGACTCCGGATCGCGGCGAGAAGGCCGAACTCGATCGGTTAAAAGGCACAACGCCGGACAGCCGGAGGCGCAACGAGATAAAAGCCGGAATGATCACGGGCTCGATCGGCCTTGGCCTAATGATCTTCCTTTACATTTTTATGCAAGGGTTGATCTTGAGCGGCCAAACGTCGCCGGGCGATGCCGAGATCTTGAGCCGACTTTGGATCGTCGGTATTATTCCGATGCTCGTCGGAGGAGCGCTGATAATCAACGGATTTTACGTATCGAAATTATTTGGCGGCGCGCGCACGCCGGTCGAAGAACTCGATACGACAACCCCAACGCCTACGACCGGCGAACTCCCGGCAAACGATCCCGAATACCTCGGTCCCGCCAACACGACCCGCTTCCCCGCGACGCCGTTCAGCGTAACGGATGAAACGACGCGGCACTTAGTAAAGGAACCTGCGAACCAAAGGAAGAGAGAGGAGTAGCCGTGATAAGGGCTTTGAAAGAATAGAGATGGTGGAGGCGGCGGGAATTGAACCCGCATCCAAAGGTTGCGACCAGTGCGATCTACACGTTTAGTCCATTCACTTGAATTTCGCCAAAGACGAGCAGATGAACAGACAAGACCTCGTCAAAGGCTAACCCGGCTTACTTTAACCTCACGCCGCAGGTGTTGGCGCAAAGCGAGCCCGAACTGAGTTATGCCTTATCCGGTCGCATCAGGCGGACTTCCGGTAAGACATTGCTGTGGCTAAAGTTAATTAGGCAGCAAGAGCTAATTCTTGATTAGCATTTGTGTTTTGCAAGTTTTGTTAACGGGCTCACCTACAAAAAGCCCGACGTGCACTCAAAGATCTATACAAGCCCCTGTCGAAGCCTGTCGCCCCCCAAAGAGGAAACGCTAGTTTACCGCATTTCGATGATTTCCAACAGCGGAAAGTTGCCGACGACTATCCGCCTCCTCACGGCTTCGTCCGATGTGCCACGGCTTAAAAGCCGTGGACTAAATAAAAAGCGTGCTTTGCATGCGGCAAGAATTTAGCTACACATGGAGCGGAGCGGAATGTGTAGAACAGCGAGCTAAATTCCAACGGAAGCGTGCCTTGCACGCGACAGAGGCGTTTGTCGGCGGCAAAGCCGCCTCCGAGGTGGCGATGATGATGATGGACCGTGCTACAAACATTTGGCTCCTAACGGAGCCATTGCGGACGAGGGCGTCCGCGTTCCGACACCTGATCCACGGCTTGAAAGCCGTGGCAATTCAGGGCAGTGCGGACGGGAGCGAACGGTGGGTGAGGCGAACGCTGAGCCATTACTGACGTGTGATGTTATAAAGACGGTTTCTGGTGGCTTTGAGTAGAATCAATGTTGACAGACAAGAAACGCTCTTTGACA
>Ga0138256_10000213_pt1 | contig 69024 bp, 50 predicted proteins | sample KNB2016incub_MG_FD_105486 | JGI IMG/M metagenome (GOLD analysis project Ga0138256, IMG submission 105486) | Active sludge microbial communities from wastewater in Klosterneuburg, Austria - KNB2014incub_MG | ecosystem: Engineered > WWTP > Activated sludge > Unclassified | place: Austria...
CATCGTCGCCCGCGGCCTCGTCCCGGCCGCGCTGGAGCTGATGGACCGGGCGATGCTCGCGATCCTGGCCGCGGACCGCGATGGCGACGGCGAGGCCGACCTCGACGATCCACTCAACGGCGGCCCGCCGGCCTGGCCGCCCGACGCCGGTGCGGTGCTGATCGCGGAGGTCGACGGACATCCGGCGAGCATCGCGCCGCAGCTCGCGGCCGTCGGCGCCGCCGCCGAGGCGCACGGCGGCCGCTGCCGCATCGCCACGGACGACGGCGAGCGCGCCGCGCTGTGGGCCGGACGTCGCCGCGCCGGACTTGCGGTCCTCCGCCCCACCGGCGCCTACCACACCGCCGACGCCGCCGTACCGCCCAGCCGCCTGCCGGCCGTCATCGACGCCGTCGCCACGATCTGCGCCGCCCGCGGCCGAACGTACGGCCTCGTGGCCCATGCGGGCGACGGCAACCTGCACCCCCTCGTCCCGTTCGATCCGGCGTCGCCCGCCGATGCGCACGCCGTCGAGGCCTGCGTGGCCGAGATCGCGGCCGCGGCGGTGGCCGCGGGCGGCACGGTCAGCGGCGAACACGGCGTCGGCCTCGCCAAGCGCCGGTTCCTGCCATGGCTGTTCGATTCAGCGACGCTCGAAGCGATGCGCGACGTCAAGCGCGCGCTCGACCCGCTGGGCACGCTGAACCCCGGCAAGGTGCTGCCGCCGGCCGGCGATCCGGGCGCGGCCTGGCCGCGCGACGACGTGCCGCCGGGGCGATCGCCCGGACCGTTGCGGACGTCCTCGATCACCGTCGCCCCCGCCGACCTCGTCCTCACCGCCCCGGCAGCCGCCACCCTCGCCGAAGCCGCCGCCGCCGCGCGCGCCGCCGGCTGCCTTCTCCCCCTCGCCTCGCCGTGGCCTGAATCGACGCTCGGCGACGTCATCGGCCGGCGTCTCGAAGCCCCGTGGCGGACGCGCTACGGGGCGATCGGCGACCACGTGTTGCGCATTGCGGCGACGCTGCCCGACGGCCGCGTGATCCGCGCCGGCTGCGCCGTGCGCAAGCACGTCGCCGGCTACGCGCTGCAGCGTCTGTTCGTCGGAGCGGGCGGGCGGTTGGGGCGGATCGAGGCCGTCGACCTGCGGCTCGTGCCCGCACCGCCGCGGCGCGCGTCGCTCCTCGTCGGCGCGGACGACGTCGATGCGGCCGTCGCCCTCGCCCTGGCCGTGCGCGACGTGACGATCGGCGCGAGCGCCGTGCTCGTCGTCGAGGCGCCCGCGCTCGCGTCGCACCCCGGCCTTGCCGCCCACGTCGACGGCCGACCGTGGGCGGTCGTCGTGACGAGCGAGGGCGCGGCGGCGGACGTCGACGCCGATGTGGTGCTGGCGCGCCGGGCGATCGGCGCACCGCGCGGCCGAGTGCGTCGCATCGATCATGCCGCTGACGACCTCGGGGGCGTCGACGTGTGGGCCGCGGCGGTGGCGGACGCGGCGCCGATCGTGCGGCTCGGGGTGCCGACCCACTGCCTGACGGCAGCGATCACGGCAACGACGGCATCGGGCTTCCCATGCGTCGTCATCGACGTTCTCGGCGGCCAGATCTTCGTCCGCGGGCACATCGACGGCGCGCTGGACGCAGCGAAGCCGACGCTGGGCAGGATCGCCGCGGCGTACGGCGGGCATGTCCTGGCCTGCGGTCCGGCCACGGTCCCTCATTGCGTGGCCGGACTTGGCGTGAGTACGCAGTGAGGTGCGGTGGGGGGTGGGGGGTGGGCAGCCACGGGGGGCTGCCCCTACTCGCGGGATCCGGGGGTTACTGTCAGCGTGACCCGCTGCCCGTCGCGATCCACGATGACCTTGATCGCCTGTCCGATCTTCAGGGCATCGAGCGACTTCGTGTAATCGTAGATGTTCTCGACCTTCTGGCCGGCCAGCTCGACGATCACGTCGCCGGCCTTGAGGCCGCCCTGCTCCGCCGGGCCGCCCTCGGCGACGCCTGACAAGAGGACCCCGGCCACGCCGGTGTCGGCGTAGTCCGGGATCGTGCCGAGGTAGACCCGTCGGCCGCCGCCGGACGGGCTCTGCTCGGGCGCCTTGGCGGCCACGTAGTCCAGCGGCGCGTCGGCGCGGGCGAGGGAGACCGTGATCCCGCTCATCAGGCGGGCGATCTTGGCCAGCGCATCGTAATCCAGGCGCTCCGGCGTGTCGCGGGGCGTGTGGTACTCGGAGTGGGCGCCGGTGAAGGCGGCCAGGATCGGGACGCCCTTCAGGTAGAACGAGGTTGCGTCCGTCGGCAGGAACGTGTCGTCGGACAGCGTGAGCGGCAGTCCGATGGCGACGTTGCGCTGCTCGATCAGGCGGCGCCAGCCCGTGCTCGAGCCGATGCCCTGCAGGATCACGCCGTCGTGCAGCCGACCGATCATGTCCATGTTCAGATAGGCCGCCGCCGCCGGGTAGATGGACTCCGCCTTGGGATCGTCGCCATATGCCTTCACGAAGTGGCTGGAACCGAGGATCCCGAGCTCCTCCCCCGACCACGCCGCGAAGACGATGTCGCGCCGGGCGTCGGCCAGCCGGCCGTCAGCCGCCTCGTCGGCCAGGAACTGAGCGATCTCGATCAGGCCCGCGACGCCCGAGGCGTTGTCGTCCGCACCGTAGTGGATCTTGCCCTTCTCTTCGGGCTTGGCCAGCGAGTCGCCGGCACCCCCGTGTCCGAGGTGGTCGACGTGCGCGCCGATGATGACCTGCTCCGCACTCGGCGTCCGGCCGACCTGCAGCCGGCCGACGACGTTGCGGCCCTTGCCGGTATCGAACGTCAGCGTGAAGTGCGCGCCGATCTGGTGGCCCGGCAGCGCGAAGCCCGCCACCGCCTCGCCGCCGTCGAGCGCCGCCTGCGCCGCGGCCAGCGTGTGGCCGCTCTTGCCGAACAGCCCCTCCGCCCACGCATCCGTCACGCTGGCCGCAGCGATGCTCGTCCCGGCCACGGACGCGTCGAAGCGCAGCTCCACGAGCTGCTCCTTGACGTTGCTCGTCGGACCGCTGACGACGAGCAGACCGACGGCGCCGCGGTCGCGGGCCTCCATCGCCTTGTAGCGCAGGGACGAGTAGCGGTTCAGATGCTGCCGTCGCTCGGCATCCACGTCCTCGGGCAGGTAGCGCAGGACGACGACCCACTTGCCGTTCACGTCGAGGTCGCCGTAGCTGTCGTAGGCCGCCTGCTCGCCGTCCTTGGGTGCAACGATGCCGTAGCCGGCGAACACCACGCCCCCAAAGCCGACCGAGCCCGTCTTCGAGAACGACAGCGGTCGCCAGTCGGTGTCGACGACCCCTTCCTCCTCCGCTCCCCCCTCGGCTTGGCGAACGAGCATGTTCACGCCGTCGATCCGGACGCCGGACGTGAAGTCGAACGCCTGGAAGTAGCCGTCGTCGCCGGCCGGCGCGAGGTCGAGCGCTTCGAACGCCTCGGCCACGTACTGCGTGGCCTTGTGCTCACCGGCCGTGCCGGTCTGCCGGCCGTCCATCTCGGCGGCGGCGAGGCGCACGACGTGCCGCTTGGCGTCGGCGGCCGTGATTTCGTCCGCCGTCGCCGCCATGTCCGGCGGCGCGGCCGGTGCGTCGTCGGCGCCCGCACCGGCCGCCTCCGCGCCGGCGGACGACGACGACGCGGCGCGCGGCGGGCTCAGCGCGAGCAGCGCGCGGGCCTTGGCATCGTTCCAGTCGGCGACGAAGATCTGGTACTCGCCGCCGGCGGTGCCGCGCTTGTTCGACCACGAGAGCGTCCCGCCGTCCGGCGAGAAGACCGGCAGGACGTCCGCATCGGGGGTGAACGTCACCCGCACCGGCTCATGCGCCCCGGCGGCATCGACCATGAACAGCTCGAAGTTGTCGTAGCCCAGTTTGCTCGACGTGAAGACGATGTAGTCGCCGCTCGGGTGATAGTACGGTGCCCAACTGAGGGCGCCGAACTCCGTGAGCTGCCGTGCGTCCGTGCCGTCGGCGTTCATCGTCCAGATCTCGGCCAGCGTCCCCTCGGCGTTGAACCGCCGCCAGACGATGCGCCGGCCGTCCGGGCTGAAGAACGGGCCGCCGTCGTAGCCCTTGACGTCGGTCAGGCGCCGGACGTTGCCCCCGTCGGCATCCATCGTGTAGATGTCCATCATGTAGGCGGGGTCCTGGTCGAACAGCTTCTGGTCCGCCGCATCCATCGGCTCGCTGTACGCCAGGCGGTTCGAGGCGAACACGATCTGCGACCCGTCGGGCGACAGTGCCCCTTCGGCGTCGTAGCCGCGGGTGCGGGTAAGGTTGCGGTAGTCGTTGCCGCCGATCGTGACGGCGTAGATCTCGTAATCCTCGTCGTAGTCCCAGCTGTAGCGGCGTGTCTCGCCCGACGCGCGGAAGTCGAGTTCGGCCTGCATGTCCTTGCGGGCGTCCGGGTCCTCGTGGGTCGAGGCGAAGATCGCCTGCTTGCCGTCGGGTGCGAGCCAGCCGCACGTCGTCTTGCCCCAGCCGGGCGAGACGCGCCGGCTGTCGCCGGTCTCGAGGTCGAGGACATAGATCTGGTAGAACGGGTTGCCGGGCTCGCGCTCGCTCTGGAAGATCATCCGCTTGCCGTCGGCGTCGTAGTACCCCTCGCCCGACCGCCGACCCTCGAAGACGAGCTGGCGGACGCCCGTGATGAGGTCAGCCTCGGCGTGGGAGGTCGTGACGCCAGTGGCCGAGACGCCGCTCGTCGCCGTCAGCCCGCCGTGCGCCACGAGCCCCGTCGACGTCGTCGCCCCGGTCGCGGTCACGCCCGTCGCCGCGTCCACCGCCGCCGTCGCCGTGCCGGCGTCCGTGGACGGCGCATCGCCGGGCTTGGCGCCGCCGCAACCGGCCGTGACGAGCAGCCCGGCGGTCACGACGCCGATCGCGGCGGCGGCTACGAGGCCGCGGGCGGCGGCGCGGCGCGGCGGCATCTGAACTCGGATTTGCTCCGACATGAGGGGCTCCTGTGAGGCGACGTCAAGATTCGACGTCGCCGATGGCGTGCGGGACGGCATGCCGGTCACCGAACTGTGGCGGGCACCGTGTCGGACCCTGCGCGAGGGGTCATCGACCCAGGTCGGCGATCGTTCGATCGAGGGTTTCGTACTCGCTCGCGACGTCCGCCGCGGATAGTGCCTCACCTACCGGCCGCGTGGCCAGCGCGGCCAACTCGGCCCCGAAGAGCCGGCGGCGTTTCACCGCCTCGACCTCGTGCGCGCGCTGGCCGGGAAGCCCGGTATCGCCTTCGGCCGGGGCGGGCTGGGTGGGCTGCCGATCGTGGCTGAGGTCGACCGCCTTCCGCAACGCGCTGCCCGCCGCCTCCGCGTCGCCCGCCCGCCAGGCGATGTAGCCGAGCAGGTAGTGGACGATGACGGCCTGCTCGTTCAGCCGACCGGCCTGCCGCAGCGCCTGTTCGGCGGCGGCGATGTCCCCGGCCGCCAGCGCCGTCGCACCGAGCTGCATGAGCGCGCCGCTCTCCTCGGGGTTGATCGCGACGGCGGTCGCGTAGGCTCGTTCGGCGACCGCGAGGTCGAACAGGTCGCCGGCGTCGGGCGAGGCGTGGATCGCCCCGATCTGCAGGTGGCCGCGCAGACTCTGCGGGTTGAGGGCCACGAGCGCCTCGAACGGCTCGAGCGCCGCGGCGTAGTCGCCCAGCTCGCTCAGGCAGCCGCCCAGGCCGAACAGGGCATCCTCGTGTAGCGGGTCGAGGGCCAGCGCCTCGCGAAACAGCGCGCTGGCCTTGGCGCAGTCGTTCTCGCCCTTCATCGCGGCCACGGCGGCGCGCTGCAGTTCCCAGAAGCGGACCCGCGCCTGGGGATCGGACGGGCCGAAGTGGACCGGGGTGCCGCCGGCAAGTTGGGGTACGGATTCGCCGCTGGCGATGGCGGTGCCGGAATCCCCCGACGTCGGGCCACGGTCATATGCAGTGTCGGCCGCAACGCCATCGACGCCGACGACGTCATTGCCGCCTGCATCCAGCCGGCGAACCTCCGGGCTGCCCTCGGTCAGCTCGATCCGCTGGTCCGCGGCGACCTCGGCCCACGCCTGCACCTCGCCGCCGGGCCACCTGACCTCGACCGTGCTCGACCCGCCCGCCGCCCCGAGCCCGAACTGCGCCTCGGGCGCGTGCTGCGAGAGGTAGGACGAGCCGACGCCGACCTCGCGGACCTGCCGACGATCGCCGGTGGTCACGATGACCTTGGCACCGATGCCGAAGCGGTTGCGCCGGCCGGCGAGTCGAATGCTGAGCCAGTGGTTCCTCGAGGCGGCAGGATCGGCCGGATCGGTGCGATCGGCTGGTTCGTCGCGACCTTCGCGACCCCCGTCGTTGCGCAGGAGCGTCGGCGGCGCGCCGTGGTTGGCGACGACGATGTCGGGGTCGCCGTCGTGGTCGTAGTCGGCCACGGCGGCGCCGCGCGCGACGTGGGTCTCGGCCCAGACGTCGCCGCTGGCCGCACCGACGTCGAAGAAGCCCTCTCCGTCCGGCCCGCGGTTCCAGAACAGCTGGTTGGCCATCGGGACGAGCCGCGTCGGGTCCGCCTCCTCCTGGAACGTGTGGCCGTTGGCGACGAACAGGTCCGGCCGCCCGTCGCGGTCGTAGTCCAGGAACGCCGTGCCCCAGCCGACGAAGTCGAGTGCGATCTGACCGACGCCGTATTGATCGGCCATGTCCGTGAAGCGCATCGGCGGTGCGGCCGCCGCCGTCGCAGGTGCGGCGGCGTTGGTCGTGCCGGCCGTCGAATCGGGCGCGGCGAAGTCCGCCGTGCCGGCCGTCGAATCGGCGACCGCGACATCGGCAGGCGCCGCATCGGCAGCCGGCGGCGCGGGGAGGTTGCCCCGCAGGTTCACGTACAGCGCGTTCTCCTGGGCGATCCAGTGCGTGACGAAGATGTCCTGGTCGAGGTCGTTGTCCCAGTCGCCGGTCGCCAGACCCATCGCGCCGCGCGGATCGGACACCCAGGCCTCGTGGCTGATGTCGGCGAACGTGCCGTCACCGTTGTTGCGGTAGAGCGCGTTGTCCGAGACGTCGTTTGCCACGTACAGGTCCAGCCAGCCGTCGTCGTCGAGGTCGCTCCACGTGGCGGACAAGCTCCGGCCGGTCGGGTTGTCGACGCCGGCCGCCGCCGCGACCTCGACGAACGTGCCGTCGCCGTTGTTGTGGTAGAGCAGGTTGCGCTCGGGTTCGAACGAGGACGGGTTCAGCGACACCGGCGTCAAGGCGCCGTACTGGGCTTCGGTACGCTCGGTGCCGGCCGGGTCGACGACATATCGTACGTAGCCGCAGACGTACGCATCGAGCGCGCCGTCCAGGTCGTAGTCCGCCCAGCTCACGCCGGTCCAGAAGCCTTCCGGGCCGGCGAAGCCGCCGGCCGCGCCGACATCGCGGAACGTCCCGTCCCCGTCGTTGCGGTACAGCGCGTTCGTGCCGAAGCGTGTGACGGACAGGTCGAGGTCGCCGTCGCCATCGATGTCGGCCCATGCGGCGCCGAGGCCGAGGTCGGGGGTCGCCAGGCCGGCACGGGCCGTCACGTCGACGAACGTGCCGTCGCCTTGATTGCGATAGAGGTGACCCGTCGCCGTCGACGCCGCGCGTTCGGCCACAGAGCGGGAGAGCGCGCCGGCGAAGTTCGGCACGTAGAGGTCGTCCCAGCCGTCGCCGTCGAAATCGCCCCACGCGGCGCCGGGGCCCATGTCCTCCGGCAGCTGGCTGGAGCGCGGCCCGTCGAAGTGAGGGGCGGTGAGGCCGGCCTCGGCCGCGACGTCCGTGAACGGCACGCGCGCCACATCGTCCGGCAGCGTCCGGCCGAGCGAGTCCGTGATGCCCGCGACGTCCTCGCCGGGCCGATAGGGCTTGTCGTCACGACGTGCCACGAGGATGCCGGCGACGGCCAGCGCGACGAACGTCGCGCTGCCGCCGAACGTGTAGAGGACGCGGCGGGTCCGGCGTGAGATCGGTCGGCGCATCGTCCGCTACCTCGCCGACGTCGTGCGTTCGACGATTCTCACGACGGCCTCCGCCGTGTCGATGTCGGTGATCGGCGCGGTGATGCCGGAGTCGACGCCGAACATGTAGTTCAACAGGAACTGGTCGTACTTGCGGTAGCGCAGCCGGGCCGTGATGTGCAGCGCGCCGGCGGCGGCGGGCGCGGACGGCAGCTCGAAGGCATGATCGCCCGCGTCCGGCGGCTCGGTCAGGACGGTCGTCGAGGACGGGCAGCCGAAGGTGTACTCGCTCGAGTCCGAGAAACCCGGGAAGAGCGAGCGCCGGAAGCGGACACCCGCCATCTCCCAAAGGTTGTGGCGATCGATGAGGTTGCCGTACTGGTCGACACCCTCGGCCTTGAAGATGAACGAGCCCTTCTGGATGAAGTTCGCGTCGTCGACGGCGCCGGACTCGAAGACCACCTTGCCGGCATCGTCCTTCACGACGACCTCGACCCAGGACTGGATGATGTCGAGCGGACCGGTCGGGAAGTCGTGCCCGACCTTGCGCGACGTCGTGACGGCCTTGATCGACAGCGGCTCACCGGCCACGGCGGTCTGGGGCACCTCGAGGGCCACCGTCACGACCGGGCCCGTCTCCCACTTCGCGGCGATCTCCGGCACCTCGATCTCGCCCCGCAGCCAGTCCGCGACGAGGTCGACCTGCTCCTGGCCGCCGGGCAGCTTGAGCATCGTCGGCATCATCTGGTTGGCGCCGAGGAAGCGGTGGCTGCGGTGCGCGCCGTCGTCCGGCGTGCGGTTATAGTCCAGCCCATCGCCCGCCGCCGGGTCCGTCGACGCGATGAGCGGCATATGGCACTCCCGGCACTCGACGGTCTTCGTCGGATCGCCCGGCTTGTTCCAGTGGCTCTTGCGCCAGTTGTCGTACTGGTTCTGGAGCTGGACCCAGCCGACCTGGTTCACCTCCTGGTCGATGAACTGCTTGTGGCACGCCGCGCAGTACTCCGGCGTCTTGAACGCGCGCTTGGCCAGCGCGGTGACGTGGGCGCGCGGGTAGGCGCGGATCAGGAAGTCCCGGGCGAAGCGCGCCGCATCGTTGTCGGGATCGGCCAGCTCGAACAGGTAGCGCGGCGGCTGCTCGACGATGTAGTTCGCGTTGCCCTTGACGTCCGTCTCACGGATCGAGTGGCACGACAGGCACGACACGCCCTCGTCGAAGCCGTGCTTGCCGGTCAGCTGGTCGGTGAAGATGTTCTTCGTGCCCTCGAACAGCGAGATCGGGTCGTGGCAGCCGGCACAGTAGCGGGTCGACTCCGTCCCGTTCTGGGTGGCCATGACGGCCTGGATCTTCATGAAGCCCGGGTCCATGGCCGCCCAGCGGTGCGCGCTGACCTCCCACTCCTTGACGATCTGCTCGTGGCAGCCCGACGTCCCGCACGTCTGGGAGCCGGACAGCCGCCGGGCGTCGTAGGCCTCGTTCGTGACCGTCCGGGCCAGGCTCGGGGCGAACGGCTTCTCGGGCCCGTACACGTACTGGTAGTCGGACGGAAACGCGTCCGTCAGCCGCGGCGCCCGATAGGCCAGCCGCACCGCGCCGACGACGCCGAAGCACAGCGCCGCCACCACGGCGCCGCGGACGAGGTAGCCGCGTTCGGCCGCGCGGACCGGCTGGCGCGCCGCCACCCCGCTCGCGGCGTCATGCCGCGCCGCCCGCGCGTCGCGCCACACGATCCACGCGATGTGCGGCACGACGAGGGCGATGACGACGACCGTCGAGACGATGTGCGCCATGTCCCAGGCATAGTCGATCCGCCGGCCGAAGAGCGCCTGCACGGTGAGCACGCTGCCGGACACCAGGCAGACCGCCGTCGCGACCAAACCGGCGTAGCCGGTGAGCGTCGTGTGCGACAGGGCGTAGTGTCGATACGTCCGCCAGTGCTTGAGTTGGTACCACCCGAAGGGCAGGATGAACAGGACGCCGAACAGCGTGTGCACGGCGACCATCACCTGGTTCGGGACGCTGAACGGCAGGAGGTAGATCGACAGCCCGGTCAGCGTCTCGAACAGCAGCACCCCGCCGACCGCGATGGCCAGCGGCGAACGCCATGCGGCGACGCGATCGACCCGTGCGGCTCCGGCGACGGCATTCGACATGACAGCCTCCCCCACCGGCGCGCATCGACTTGGATGCGCGCGATGACCCGTAAGTCCGTTCGTGGGAGGCTGGTCGGCTGACGGCAAGAAAAACAGCAGCCGCACCAAGTCCCACGGATCGGACGGTGCTGCTGCTCTTGGCGCGAAGCGTACCTGCGCGAATATCGGATGTCAAGGGCCGAATTGCGGCCTCAACCGTACAGCATCGCGTAGATGACGACGCCCGTCGCCGAGACGTACAACCAGATCGGCAGCGTCACCTTGGCGATCCGCCGGTGCCTCGTCACGTCCCACGTCCAGCCGCGGTACAGTGTGACCAGTGCAAGCGGCACGATGAGCGTCGCCAGGACGATGTGGCTCAGCAGGATCGTCAGGTAGAGGCCGCGGTACGGCCCGCTGTACGGCGTCGGCGCAGCCTTGAAGGTGTGGTAGACGACGTAGGACACGAGGAACGCCGACGAGCACCCGAACGCCGCCAGCATCGCCCGGCGGTGGAGCTCGATCCGCTTGCGGCGGATCAGGATGTAGCCGACGATCAGGCACGTGCCCGCCAGACCGTTGAACGTGGCGTTGAAGGCCGGCAGTGCGCTTACGTCAAGCCGCCCGGCGACGCCGTCGGGGCGCGGGCCGAGGATGAGGAACGCCACGGCTCCGACGACGACGGCGGACAGGATGGCGATGACGGTCAGCCAGAAGCGGTCGGTGCGGCGGGGCGCGGCGTGGGCGGATGTCGACATCACGTTCCTCAGCTTGCGGGCACGACGATCGGCCGATATGGTAGACGCCTCCCCCCCGAACGCCACGCCCAGGACGCCGCGCATGCTCCGCTCACGCCAGGCCGCCCTCGTCGCGCTCGCCCTTACCGCCGTTGCCGTCGGCACGGCGCCGGCCGCCTCCGACCCTTCGCGCCGCAGCCCCGACGCGCGCGCTCGCGACGCCCGCGCCGTCCATGCCGCTCAAGGCGTCCGCTCACCCGTCACCGTCACCCTCGACAGCGGCACCGTCGAGTGGCGCGCGGCACCGTACGCCGAGGTCGGCGCGTTCTGGTATTCCGGCGAGAGCTTCTACTTCAACGCCTTCGGCTCCGCCGACAGCACCGGCCGCGTCGTTCTGACCTGGACCGACCCGACGCCCGAGCGCACGGACGACGACCGGCCGTTCGAAGAAATCGATCGGCTGGTCCTTCGCGCCGGCACGGCCGTCGATGTCGGCGCCGTCTACACGATCACGCTTCCTTCCCTCGACGCCGAGGTCGACGCGCCCGGCGACCGCATCGCCCTGCGCGGCCCGCCCGGCGCCACGCTGGCCGTCCGCGTCCGCCGCGCCCTCGATCGCGATGTCCTGGCGCTGACCGGAACGGACGTCGTCCGGCGGGACGCCGGCGACGTCGGCGGCGCCCTCGCCGGCCAGCGCTCCTCGGGCGAGCCCGGGCGCTCGGTCTGGGCCGGCAACGTCACGGCCGGCGGCGACGGCGCGACGGAGGTCCGGCTCGCCGGGACGGTCGATGTCCAGCCGGGCGACATCGTCGAGGTGCAGCGCGTCTGGGCGGGCGACACGTTCGTGCTGCGCCGCACGGCCTTCCAGCTCGTCACGGGCGACGGCCTGCGGCAGCCGGTCGCCTACGGGCGGCCCGGCGAGCGTGTGGCCGTGGATGTCCAAAGCGGCGGGCGGCGGCGGGGCTGCGCGACGACGATCGGCCGGGCGGGTTGGAGCAGCTGGTCCTGCGGCGAACCGATCGCGGCCGGCGATCGGATCACGGTGTCCCACAGCGGCGGGCTTCTCCCGCTCGTCCGCACCACGGCCACCGTCCCTCAGCTCGCATTCCGACCGGGTGCCGGTTCGAAACCCGCGGACCTGACCGGCCCGCCGAACGCCCGCCTGCGCTTTGTCGAGGTCGACGCCCTCGGCGGTCCGTCGGGCTTCGACGTCGTGCTCGACGCCCAGGGGCAGGCGACGCTGCCTGCCGGACGACCCGCGCGCGGCAGCCGCTACGCCTACGCCTGGCGCGACGTGAGCGGCATCACGTGGGGCCGCGGCGGCTTCGTGCCGCAGATCCGGCTCGTGCTCGGCGAGCCGCGGCTGCGCGGGGTCTGGCCGGCGGACCCGGTAACCGTCACCGTCTCCGGGCGCGGCGGGGCGGTCATCGGCCGCTGGTCGCGGGCGCGCACCTCGAGCGGCAGCGCACGATCGATCCCGCTCTACGACCCGCGGAGCGGGCCGCAGGGGCCGCTGCACCGCCTCGCCCCGGGCGAACGCATCGAGGTCGTCGTGGGCGGCGACGAGCCTGTGGTCTGGACGGTGCCGGATCTGGCGCTGCAGTTCGATGCCGACCGCAATCAGCTTACGGGGCGTCTACCGCTCGGCACGCGCGGCACGCTGACCGTCCTCGAGGCCATCGACGGCGACCCCGACCCGCTCCAGCCCTTGGACGACCTCGCCGACAGCCGGTTCGTGCACCGCGCCACGCTGTCGCTCAGCCCGGCAACCGACGGCGCGTTCGCGGTCCGGGTATCCGACTTGCGCACACCGGACGGCTTCCGGCTGCCGGCCCACCGGCTCGTCCTGTACGCCGTCACCGCCGAGCGGGCCGACGGCAACGCGGTGATGGCCGTCGTCGCGCGGCCGTGGCTCCGGATCGACGCGCAGTCGGTCAGCGCCGAGGGCTTCGGGCCGTCGGGTCAGACGGTCGAAATCGAGGTGGCGGACGCGGCCGGCCGACCCATCGTGCACCGCCGAGCCGACGATGCGATCGCGACGGCGATCGATCGGCCGGTATGGGGCGTCCCGCTCGTCGACGCCGTCGGCGCGCCCACGGCGCTCCGCCCGGGCGACCGCGTGACCGTCACGGTTGGCGCCTCGCGAAGCGCGCTGACCGTCCCGCCGACGGCGGCGTTCGTCGACCTCCCGGGTCGGTCGGTTCGCGGCCGGACGGCACCGAACGCGTCGCTCACCATCGCGTTTCTCGGCGAAGCATGGGGCGAGCGTCGCTGGGTCGTCCGCGCCGGGCCGGACGGCGCGTTCGAGACGCCGCTGCCCGCCGGCGTCCCGCTCCGGCACAACGACCGGGGCGAGATCCTCGGCCGCGTCGGACCGCACGTCGTCACCGCGCAGATCGTCGTCCCGTCGATGATCGCCGACCTGAGCGTCGGCCGGATCTGGGGTCGCGGCGCCGCCGGGGCGCCCGTGGACGTGACGGTGCTCCGACAGGGTCGTGCGGTCGCTTTGGGTCGACGCCTCGTGGACGACGGGCTGACCTTCGACGTCGACCCGCGCGATGCGGGCGGCCGGCACGTCCGCCCGCTGGCCGGCGACGTCGTCGTCCAACGCGTCGACGGCCGCCCTGCGCTGACCCTCACCGTGCCGGCGCTTGCGGCGCGCTGGGTGCAGGCCGACGACGCGATCGTCGGGACGTCGCCGCCCGGCAGCGCCGTGGACGTCCAACGCCCGGCCGGCCTCGCGCTGACGGGCGCGGGCTGGGACGTCGGCTACCCCGTAGTGGCCGCCTCGGGGGCGTACACCGCCTCGGCGCACCATCGGTTCGGTCTGACCACCGGCTTGAGCGCGCTCGTGCAGGCCCGCGTGCCGGAAGGCGTGATCGCCTGGCGCTGGGTCGCCACGCCCGTCCTCAACGTTCCGCACGGCGGCGACAGCGTCTGCGGCCAGGCCATGCCGTGGGCCGTCGTGCACGCCACGGCCACGCTCGGCGACGGCCGCACGGCGGAAGGCAGCGGCGGCGCGGACCCCAACGGCCGCTTCCGCATCCCGCTGCGCCGCGCCGACGGCCGGCCGGTCGTGCTCGCCGCGGGCAACGTCGTGCGCGCGGTCGTCGACGGCACGGCGCTCGAGGCCACGCTGCCCGCGCTGACGTTCAAGGTCGACCGGGCCGCCCGCCGCGGCACGGGCAGCGCGCCGCCGGGCGCCATCGTCTCGATCGAGCACCCGGCCGGCAGTTGCGCCTCCCGCGACAGCGCCGATCCCATCGAGCGGACATCGTTTGCCTATGCCAGCGAGGCCACTGCCGACGGTCGCGGCGCGTACGATGCCGCGTTGCCGCTCTTGCCGCGTGCGCTCGAATCCGCGCGCCCGCCCGCGTTCGAAGCCGCCCTCCTCGACGCCGCCGGCCATCGCCACTTCCGCCTCAGCCGGGCGCTGCGCATCACGGCCCTCGTCGACACGGATCGCGTCACAGGGGAGGCCGATGCGGGCCGCAGCGTCGCCGTGACGCTCGCCCGCCCCGGCGGCCTCACCGCCCGCGGCACCGCCGTCGCCGACGCCCTCGGGCGCTTCACGGCGACGCTCGCCGCCGATGGCGGCGGTGGCACGGTGCGGTTGCAGGCAGGCGACTCCGTCGCGGCCACCGCGGACGGCGAGGCCCGCGGCCTGACCGTCCCGCCGCTGGCCGTCGACTGGCACCCGGTGCGCGGGCTCGAAGGCCGCACGGATGCCGGTGCGACGGTCCACGTCCGCTTTACGCTGCCGCGCGGGCTCATCTCGGCGCAGGCGACGGACGTCGCGTTTGCGCTCACCGCCGACGCTGCCGGCCGGTTCGCGAGCGCCGCCGCCGCAGCGCGCGGCCATTGGACCGCGACCGACGTCCGGCGGGTCGAGGTCTGGAGGTCGTTCGAAGAGGACGATCGGGCGATGGTGGCGTTCGACACCGAGCGCGGCCCGGCACCGTCCCCGCCGCCGGGCGGGCCGACGCCTGTCGCGACGGCGCGGCCACCGGACGGCGTGGACGGCGGGCGGGTGCTCCTGCCGTGGGCGGGGCGAGAGGCGGACGCGCCCTGAGTCCGCTCGCTCCCCCGGCGGTTCCGCCGCCACTCCGATCGCCACACCGCCCCCCACCCGCTATCGTTACGCCCTCGCCCATTCCGAGGAGCTGACGATGCCCGTGCCCTCGCCCGCCGGCCGCCCCGCCGTGCTCGCGCTCGTCCTTGGCGCCGCACTTTCGGCCGTCGCCTGCACCGATCGCGCGACGCGGACGCCCGCCCCGCCGACCGCCACCCCGTCGCCCGTCGCGACCGCGACGCCGATCGCCTCGGCGACGGCCACCGCCACGGCCACGCCGCCGCCGCACGAGCTGTCCATCGAGTTCCTGCGCCGCAAGGCCCATCCCGGCGGCCCGCTGACCGTCGTGCGCGAGCTCGGGGCGAAGGGGAACTACACCCAGTCCGTCGTCCGCTACCCCTCGGACGGCCTGGCGATCCAAGCGCTGTTGACCGTGCCGCAGGGCGATTCGCCGCCGACAGGCTGGCCGGCCGTCATCTTCAACCACGGCTACATCCCACCGGCGCAGTACCGCACGACGGAGCGCTACGTCGCCTACGTGGATGCGTTCGCCCGCAACGGTTATGTCGTCCTCAAGAGTGATTATCGCGGCCACGGCGAGAGCGAGGGCGAGCCGTCCGGCGGCTACGGCAACCAGGGATACACGTCCGATGTCCTGAACGGGCTCGCATCGCTCCGCGCCCGGCCCGATGTCGACCCCGACCGGATCGGGATGTGGGGTCACTCGATGGGCGGCTGGATCACGCTGCGGAGCATGGTGACGACGGACACCGTCAAGGCCGGTGTGATCTGGGCCGGCGTCGTGGCCAGCTACCCTGATCTCCTCACGCGCTGGCGCCGTCCCGGCGCCCCGACGCAGCCGGCCGCGACCACCGCCGGCGGCCTGAGCGCGTCGTCCTCCGCCGGCCGCCGCTGGCGCACGGACCTCGTCGCGCGCTTCGGCGAGCCGGAGGCGAACCCCGCCGCGTGGGCACCCCTGTCGGCGAACACCTACCTCGCCGACCTGTCCGGCCCGATCGAACTCCACCACGGCACGGCGGACAGCAGCGTGCCGTTCGCCTTCTCGGAGACGCTCGTCGAAGAGATCGAGGCCGTCGGCGGCAACGTGGCGCTGTTCACCTACCCGGGCGACGACCACAACATCAGCGCGAACCTGTCGACGGCGCTGGCGCGGTCGGTGGCGTTCTTCGATGCAAACGTGAAGGACGTCGCGCCGTAGTCGCGGACTCCCCCCATCGGCCCACCCGGCCGACATTGACACATCGATCATGGTCGATATAATTGCCGCATCGATCGTCATCGATGTGTTATCTGGAGCCCGCCGTGACCGCAATCCAACCCACCGCCCTCTCGTTTGCCAAGGTCCTCGCCGACGACACGCGGCAGCGCATCATGACGTGCTGCTGCTGCGCGTGGCGCTCGGTCGGTGACATCGTCGAGGCGCTGGGCGGCGACGTGGGGCAGCCGACGGTCTCGCATCACCTGGCGGTGCTGCGGGACGCGGGGCTGGTGCGGCTGCGGCGGGACGGTCGGCAGACGTTCTACGCGTTGGACCAGGAGCGCGTGGCGAGCTGCTGCGGTCAGGTGCTGACGTCGTTCGCGCCGCAGACCGCGGCCGCGGCGGCGGTCGTCGCGTGCTGCGAGGACTGCGGCCCGGCGTCGACATCGGCGCCGATCGAGTTGGTCACGCCGTGACCGAGCGGGCGGGTTTTTTTTGGCCGATGCATCGATGGTGATCGATTGGTTTGCCGCGGCGAAGACGTCGCCGCGGCAGCGCACCGAGCCGGACCGCGCTGTGCGGCCGGCCAACAGATCCATGGAGGATCGCATGAACGATGTGACGGGTTCGCAGATCGAGGATCGGACGACGGCCGGTTGTTGCGACGGTGGGTCGGGGTGCTGCGGCGGCGGGTGCTGCTGCGGCGGCGGCTGTGGCTGCTGCTGCAGCGACGACGATTGCGGCCGCGACACGACGGGCGACGCCACGCCCCAGTAAGCCGGCACGCCGGTCGGTTGGGGCCAACAACCGGTCCCCCCCCGGCCCGCACGCAGGCGATGCCCGGTAGGGGCAGGTCCCCGTGCCTGCCCCGTAGGCCGTCCCATCACGCACCCCATTCAAACCCAACAAGACGCGAACGCGTGTCGTGTGGGCCGGGGATGGGGCGGGGTGGGGGGCCTACGGGGCAGGCACGGGGACCTGCCCCTACCGGGCATCGTTTGCGTGTCGGCCGGGGGTGTCGGTTGTTGGGCGCCATTGCATTCATCGATCAAATGTTCTATTCTCGGATGCGTATAATCCCGATCGATCACCTGCTCGAGCGCCTGTCGCACGACACCCCATCCGCCCCCACGCCGCCGACCGCCCGGTCGGCATCGCCCGCGCCCGGAGACCGCCATGACGATCGCCCAGCCTTTGCTCGACCTCGACGGGATGCGCGACGAGGCGGCGGATGTAGATGCGGCGGCGACGCCCAATCCTACGACACCATCGGCGGCGGCCTCGGCACCCTCGGGGCGCGCGAGGAAGGCGGCCGGCGGCGATGCGGAAGCCGACTACGGCGCATCGTCCATCACCGAGCTTGGCTTCCCCGAGGCCATCCAGAAGCGGCCCGGGATGTACATCGGCAGCCGGAGCAACCTCGGGCACCTGCTCGTCGAGATCGTCGACAACAGCATCGACGAGGCGATGGGCGGGCACTGCTCGCGGATCGACGTCACGCTGAACGCGGACGGCAGCGCGACGGTGATCGACGACGGGCGCGGCGTGCCGACGGCGATCCATCCGGACAGCGGGCTCTCGGCGCTGGAGATGGCCTTCACGAAGCTCCACACCGGCGGCAAGTTCAACCAGGACAGCTACAGCACGTCCGGTGGGCTGCACGGTGTCGGGATCAAGGCGACGAACGCGCTGTCGGCGTGGCTCGTCGTCGAGGTCCGGCGGGACGGCGTGAAGTATCGGCAGCGGTACGAGCACGGGTACGTGAAGTCGCCGGTCGAGATCCTCGACCCGAAGAGCGGCAAGGCCGTCGCGGTCGTCGGTTCGGCGGACGCGGCGGCGGCGACGAAGAAGGCGGCCGATCGCAAGCTCGGCACCGGGACGACGATCACGTTCCTGCCGTCGAGCGAGTTCCTCGAGGTCACGCGCTTCGACTTCAGCGCGATCGCCCATCGGCTGCGGATCGCGGCCTATCTCATCCCGGGCCTCACGCTCACCCTCACGGACCTGCGCGGGCCGGAGACGCGCCGCCGCGAGTACCACGAAGAGGGAGGGTTGCCGGGCTACGTCGGCCACCTGAACGAGAGCCGCAAGGTCATCCACGCCGCGCCGATTCGGATCCACGGCAACACCGACTCGGGCGTCGCCGTCGACCTGGCGTTCCAGTACCACACGGACGACGACGAGGAGATCCTCAGCTTCGTCAACACGATTCCGACACCCGACGGCGGGACGCACGTCTCGGGCTTCCGCGCCGCGTTGACGAAGGCGATCAACGTCTTCGGCCAGGAGAAGAAGCTGATCAAGGGCGACGACGACATCACCGGCCGCGACACGACCGCAGGATTGACCGTCGCGCTATCCGTCATGATGCCCGAGCCCGAGTTCACGTCGCAGACGAAGACCCAGCTCGGCACGCGCGACGTCCACGGTCAGGTGCTCAGCTTGGCTTACGAGCAACTCCTCGAGATCTTCCGGTCCGACTCGGCCCTCGGCCGCAAGATGGTCGATCGCTGCCTGGCCGCGTCCCGCGCCCGCGAAGCCGCCGCCAAGGCGCGCAGCCTGGTCATGCGCAAGAGCATCCTGGAGGCCGTGGACAGCGGCCTGCCCGGCAAGCTGGCGGACGTCGCCAAGAACGCCGACACGGCGCGGACAGTGCTCTACATCGTCGAGGGCGACTCGGCCGGCGGCAGCTGCAAGCAGGCGCGCAACAACAGGTTTCACGCGATTCTTCCTCTACGAGGGAAGATCCTGAATACCGAGCGCGCCCGCCTGAACCGCGCCCTGTCCAACGCCGAGATCAAGTCCATCGTCTCGGCCGTCGGCGGCGGGATCGCCCGCGACTTCCGGGTCGAGGACATGCGCTACGCCGGCATCGCGATCTTCGTCGACGCCGACGTGGACGGCTTGCACATCATGACGCTGCTGCTGACGCTCTTCTGGCGCTTCATGCGCCCCATGATCGACGCCGGCCGGCTGTACGTGGCCCGCGCGCCGCTCTACCAGGTGAGCAAGGGCAAGCGGAGCGAGTACGCCTACACGGAGTGGGAGCGCGATCAGGTGATCGCGCGGTTCGGCAAGCAGGGCACGAGCGTGCAGCGTTACAAGGGCCTGGGCGAGATGAACCCGAGCCAGCTGAAGGAAACGGTCTTCAGCCTGCCCGAGACCGAGGGCGGCCCGACGCCGTTCGCCAACCGCAACCTCTTCCGCGTGACCGTCGAGGACGCCCACCAGGCGAACCAGATGGTCCAGCTCTGGATGGGCGCGCACGTCGGCCCCCGCAAAGCGCGCCTGATGGCGATCTGGGACGGCGAAGCGACGTTCGACGAGCTGGCGGAGGACCTCGTCGCCGGGAGCGTCGACGACGTCGAGTTCACCGGGTTCGCCGGGTTCGCCGAGTCCGGCGACGACGAGGAAGGCTGATCGATGACCCCCGACGACGTCCGCCCGATCGATATCCAGACGCTCGACTTCACGCCCGAGCTCGACCGCGCCTACCGCCTGTATGCCGCCAAGACGATCGAGGACCGCGCCCTGCCGGACGTGCGCGACGGCCTGAAGCCCGTCCAGCGCCGGATCCTGTACGCGATGCACGACATGGGCCTGCGCGCGGACCGCGCCCACAAGAAGTGCGCCCGCATCGTCGGCGAGGTCCTCGGCAAGTACCACCCGCACGGCGACCAGGCCGTCTACGGCGCACTCGTGCGGCTGGCGCAGGACTTCACGATGCGCCATGCCCCCCTCGACGGCCAAGGCAACTTCGGCTCGATCGATGGCGACGGTGCGGCTGCGATGCGGTACACCGAGGCGCGGTTGTCCGCCCTCGGCGAGACGATCCTGCAGGACATCGACGCGGACACCGTGGACTTCATCGACAACTTCGACACGACGCTCGTCGAGCCGATGGTCCTGCCGGCCGCGTTCCCGAACCTGCTCGTGAACGGCTCGTCCGGCATCGCGGTGGGGATGGCGACGAACATCCCGCCGCACAACCTGGGCGAGATCGCCGACGCCATCGGGCACGTCGTCGAGCACTGGGCGGAGCGCGACTCGATCACGACCGAAACGCTGATGAAGTTCGTGCCCGGGCCGGACTTCCCGACGGGCGGCATCGCCTACCGCTTTAGAGGCGAGGGCGGCGAGGTGCGGGACTGCATCCACCAGGCCTACGACACGGGCAGCGCGCGGATCATCACCCAGGCGCGGATGCACATCGAGGACATCGGCGGCGGCAAGCAGAACATCGTCATCAGCGAGCTGCCGTACAACGTCCAGAAGTCGACGCTGCTGGAACGCATCGCCAAAGAGGTGAAGGACGGCCGGATCGGCGGGATCACGGACCTGCGCGACGAGAGCGACTACGACGACGGGATGCGCGTCGTCGTCGAGGTGTCGCGGACCACCAAGGCCCAAGCCGTGATGGGCGATCTGCTGAAGTACTCGCAGCTCCAGGAAACGTTCGGCGTGAACAGCATGGCGCTCGTGCCCGACGTCGAGCGCGCCGGCGTGCGGCCCAAGCGACTGACGCTGCGCGACATGCTCGTCCACTTCGTCTTCTTCCGCCTCGAGGTCATCGAGCGCCGCACCCGCCACGAGCTGCGCAAGCGCGAAGAACGGCTGCACATCGTCCAGGGTCTCCTCATCGCGCTGGACGCGATTGACGAGGTCGTGGCGATCATCCGCAAGAGCAAGACGCCCGACGCGGCGCGCGAAGCGCTCATGGCACGCCTGAAGCTGTCCGACGTCCAGGCGCGCGCGATCCTGGACATGCCGCTGCGGCGCCTGACGGCGCTCGAGGTCACCGCCCTGCGGGACGAGGGCAAGGAGCTGGCCAGCCGCATCGCCTTCCTCAAAGGCCTGCTCGAGAGCGAGCGCAAGCGCCTGGCCGTCATCGCCGACGAGACGCGGGGCCTGCGCGAACGCTTCGCCACGCCGCGGCGGACGGTGATCATCGACTCCGCCGACATGGCCGCCGGCAGCTCGGTGGTGACGGAGAGCGATCTGCGGATGCCCTCGGCCCGCCAGGTCATCGTCCTCACGACGCACGGCCTCGAGCGCCGCGACGCCGCCGGCTACAGCTACCGCCCGACGGACGGCCTGACGACGCGCGCGACGACGAGCCAGCTCGCGCACCTGTACGCCGAGCCGACGGACGAGGTGATCCTGTTCAGCAGCGCCGGCCGCGCCTGGCGCAACCAGGTGGGCTTCGTGCCGGACAAGGCGACGCCGTTCCAGCTCGGCCTGGCCAAGGACGAGTCCCTCGTCGGCCTGTCGATCATCCCCGCCGACGACGCCGCCCGCGCCGCGATGCGCCTCGTCTTCGCCACCCGCCACGGCCGGATCAAGCGCACCGAGGTGACGGACCTCACGTTCCTCACCGGCAACTGGGCGACCGTCTGCGGCCTGCCCGACGACGGCGACGAGGTGCTGGCCGCCGCGATCACCGCCGACGGCGCCGAGGTCCTCTTCGGCACGCGCGGCGGCTACGTCCTGCGCACATCGGCCGACGGCGTGAACCCGCAGGCCTCGGGGAGCGCGCGCGGCGTGGCGGGCGTCGGGCCGAAGGCGGGCGACGTCGTCGTCAGCGCGCACATCCTGCCCGCCCCCGAAAAGGACGGCGCGTGGGTGTACGTCGTCACCGAGACGGGTTTCGTGAAGCGCGTGTCCTTGTTGGACTACCCGCTCCAAGGCCGCGGCGGACAGGGCGTGCAGACGATACGGCTGAACGCGACGACGGGGCCGGTGATCGCGATCGCGGTCGGGTCGGTGACGGGGGGGTTGGACGTGCTGTTCGAGAACGGGAAGCGGCAGCACTTGTCGGCGGATGAGGTGCCGGCGGTGGATCGGTATGGGGTGGGGAGGCGGATGGTGGCGTTGTTGGAGGCGGGGGGGGGGGTGAGCGGGGTGGTGGTGGGGTAGGGGATGATTGCCGATGCTATCGCCACGCGATATCATTGAATGATCCGCTCATTCGCGTCGGCGGAGACGGAGCGCGTCTTCCTTGGCAGAGTGTCGCGACGGTTGCCCACCGACATTCAGCGGGTAGCTCGCCGCAAGCTGCGCGTTCTGGACTCGGCCAGCTCGCTCAATGACCTGTGGGCACCGCCCGGCAATCGTCTCGAGGCGCTACGAGGTGTCCGATCCGGCCAGCATAGCATCCGGATCAACGACCAGTGGCGCATCTGCTTCCGTTGGGAGGACAGCGGCGCAGACGACGTTGAGATCGTCGACTACCACTAGAGGGGGGCGTTGTATGGACGCCGAAGATCGCTTGCCGCCCGTCCATCCGGGCGAGGTGCTGCTCGAAGACTTCTTGAAGCCGCTGGGCCTGTCGCAGTACCGCCTGGCAGCGGAGATCGGCGTGCCTCCGTTGCGGATCAGTCAGATCGTTCGCGGTCGACGCGCCGTCACGGCTGACACGGCCATTCGCCTGGCACGCTACTTTGGCACAAGCGCGGAATTGTGGCTGCGGCTGCAGGCCGGCTACGACCTCGAGGTGGCCGAATTGGCGACCGGTGAGCGCATTCGCCGCGAGGTAAGAGTGCGCGACGGGCAGTCGGTGGGGCATTAGGGCGATGGATGCGCAGTTCACCGCTGTCTTCCAGCAGGTCCCCGAGGGCTACATCGCCTGGGTCGACGAGCTTCCGGGGGCGAACACGCAGGGTGCGACGCTGGACGAGGCGCGCGAAGTGCAGGCCATGGTGCGGCGGATCGCAGCGATCGTCCGGATGCAGCCGGAACTGGATGCGAACTAGGAGGCGGTCAAGTCGGACACGTACCCGTGGCCTTCCGCCGCGACCTAATCAAGAGATCTTCGGATTCCTTCCAAGGAATCGCCCAAGTCCTAGGAAGGAATCGAGCCAGTCCTACTACGGAATCGCGTCAGTCCACCTAAGGACTTCCGACAATCCTTAGAATCGGTGGCGCGAGTGTCTTGTCCGACTGCCGTAGAGTCGAGTTGGTGCCGAGCGCGGAAAGTGTCCCGCGATGGCGCGACGCGTTGTCGGTCAGGGATCCGAAGGAGTCGGCGAAGGCCATACCCTCGCCGTCGCCGATGGCGTTGACGACGGACGTGGCCCCGTCGGCGTCGGATCGTCCGGGGACGCCGTCCCCGTCGCCCCCACCCCCGGCGTCCCCTCATCCTCCCACCAGTACGACCCCATCCCGCCGATGCAGTCATCGCACGTTTCGGCCGGGAAGAGCTCCATGCTGCGGTTGATCCGGAACGGTCCGCTGCCGGGTCGTCCAGCCTGCAGCACGCCTTCACCCCGCAGTTCGATGCGCCAGTAGCAGATCCAGGGCGGTCCTACTGGGAACACGTCCTCCAGCAATGACCCATCCTCCGGAAAGCCCACGTCGTGCTCGGCGGCGGTCATGCGAAGGGCGGCGACGACCTCGGTGTAGAAATCACGATCGCCGGACGGTCCGCGCAGTCCCATCATGTAGGATTCGATCCGCGCGTGCTCCACCGCGTCAAAACGGCTCATCCCTCCGCGGCACACCGCCAACGGATGGCCATTGCTGAGGAGCGGCAGGTAGATGTGCCCGGGCGATGCATGTATCGCAAGTACCGCGTCTGCCGCATACGCCGCGCCCACGACGGAGCCGACGGACGATCGAACGTCGCCGGTTCCACGCAACGCGCTCAGCGGCGGTGCATCGGTGAATACGGCGACCAGCGCGGCCAAGCACACCGTACAGGCCAACGTCGCGAGTGCACGGAACCGATGGAAGGGGATCACGGGCACCTCGAGCGATTCCGATCGAACAGCAGAATAGGCCTCGTCGGTGGCACGATCAAGCCCATTCCCGTCACCGCCGCCCATGCTCATTCGTGCCTCTCGCCCCCCCTCGCCTCCGCTCGTCCGGAGCTGAAGGGCCGCATCCACACCATGGACCCAGCCGTCCAGCTCGTCCTCGCCGACTACGACCGCCGCCGCACCGACCCCGCGCCAGGAGGCGCACCCACATGGACGTTCCGTTCGACAGCGACGACGACAGCGACGACGACAGCGACGACGACGACGCCCAGACGACGATCCTCCGCTACACCACCCCGGTCGCCGATATCGGGGACGCGTTGGACCTCCTCGCCGCCGTCTACGAGCACGATGCGTCGGGCGTGCTGCTCGACGAGACGTGCCTGCCGCCCGCGTTCTTTGACCTCTCCACCCGCTTCGCGGGCGAGTTCCTCCAGAAGCTGATGAACTACCACCTGCAAGTGGCCCTGGTGGTCCGCGACCCGGACGCGCGCTCCGCGACGTTCCAGCAGTTCTTCGCCGAAGCCCGGCACGGCCGCTCGTTTCGTACGTTCGACGACGAAGCGGGCGCAGTGCGGTGGCTGGAAGGGAAGGAACGGGGCACCGACAGGCGTACCCGACACGATGACGAAGACCACGTGAGGCGATAGGTGACGGCAATCATCGATTCGAGCACCGCGGGAGGCGACAAGTGACGGCGATCATCGACACCGGCATGCTGTGGCGTCAGTATGCCGTGGCCATCGACAGCCTGGGCGACGCCCTGCACGACTGCCCGGACGAGCTCTGGACGGCGCGGCTCTGGGAGGACGAGCCGGACCAGTGGGTGGCGCCGGGGTTCGGGACGTTCTGGTACCTGGGTTACCACACGCTGTTCTGGCTGGACCTCTACCTTACCGGTGCGGAGGAGGGCTTCGCGCCGCCGGCGCCGTTCGACCTCGTGGAGATGGTGGACGACGAGGTCCTGCCGCGGATCTACACGCGTGACGAGCTGCTGGACTATTGGGCGCAGTGCCGCCGCACGTGCCAGGCGACGGTCGAGGCGATGACGGTCGAGCAGGCGAACCGGAAGTGCTCGTTCGGGTGGGGCGAGGTGCCGTTCGCCGAGCTGCAGCTCTACAACATGCGCCACGTCCAGGAGCACGCCGCGCAGCTGCTCATGTTCCTCGGCAACCACCGCCCGGCCGGCGGCGCGCCGCCCCGATGAACATCGTCAGCATCACGTTCAGCGGCGAGATCTGGTCCTGGCGCGGCCCCGCCCCGTTCCACTTCGTGACCGTGCCGGAGAAGGAGTGCGAGGACCTGAAGGCGATCTCCGGCGCCGTGACGTACGGCTGGGGCATGATTCCGGTCGCTGTTCAGATCGGCGAAACCCGGTGGACAACCTCGCTGTTCCCCAAGGATGGCCGCTACCTCGTGCCGCTCAAGGACGCCGTTCGCAAGGCGGAACGACTGGACGCGGGGGACACGGTGACGGTGCGGCTCGACGTCGGTTGAGCCGGGCACCGGCCGACGGCACCTGCCGACGGCACCGACCTCATCACCGGCCCGCCCCCGCCGGCTTGACCCGCGGCCAGGCGTGCCAGGCGAAGAGCGCCACCGCCGCGGCTTCCGCCAGGCGGCCCAGCGCCACGGCCGGCGCCTGTACCGGCGACGTCGTCCGCATGCCGGCGACGACCACCACGAGGATGCCGGCGTTCAGCAGGCCGTAGGACCACCACACCGCCCGCTGCCGCCCGCGCGTGGATCGGCCGTCGACCCGCAGGCGCGGCAGGATCCAGTAGGCAACGCCCATCGCCAGCTGCAGCGTCCAGCCGAGCAGAACGATCTCCATGTGCGCCGGCAGGAGCAGCCAGGCCAGCGGCAGCATCCCCGTGCCCTTCTGCCAAAGGATGAGCGCCCCGAACGTGAACCCGACGCCGAGGTAGAGCAGCGCGGTGCGGACGAACCAGACGCTTTGGCGCGGCACGGTCAGCGGCTCCGGACGCGCGGCCACGTGGCGGCAACGAACAGCCATCCCGCCAGCAGCTGCAGCACGGCCGACAGCGCCAGAAACCAGGCCGCTGCGCCGCCGGGATGCCCGGCGGCCACCGGCTCGGCGAGGACGCGGAGCGCGAGCCCAGCGTTCACGGTAAGCCACGTCAGCCAGCCCAGCCGCTCCCCCCGTTCCGCCCGGGCCGCGTCCGGCTTCGGGAACATCCAGTGCGCGATGCCGAAGATGAGCTGCGTCACCCAGCCGACCATCAGCACGTGGACGTACACCGGCCGCAGCGCGGTGAGCACGGGCGGCAGGCGCAGCAGCGGCGACAGCGCGGCCGCGGCGCCGACGATCCCGGCGGCGGCGAGCCAGACGAGGGCGGACTTGAGGTACCAGCGGGTGAGCGTCGGCATCGGGATGACCGTCGGGTGCGGATCGGCGTGGGGCGATTGTATCGTGTGTGTTCGATCGTCTGCGGTGAATCGCGTGTGTCGCGACGTGTCGCGTGTGATGTGTCGCACGCACCGGGCCGCGATGGCGGGTTGAGAGAACAGGCCAAGGGCGGTATCGTAGCCGGCATGATGAGGCATCCGCCTCCATCAATCGCCGGTTGCCGCCGACAGGTCGCCGTCACAAGGTCGCAGGAGGAGTAGTCCGCAATGTTTGAGGCATTCACGACACCGGAACACAGGAATCGGTCGCTTCTCCTCTTGGTGATCTCCGGCGCGCTGGCCGCGGCTGCCGCTGCCGTCGGCATCGACGACAATCCGCCCGGCATCGTACTGGCGTATCTCTCCACCACGGTTCTGGTGCTCGCCTTCGTTCATCACTGGCGAACCTGGAAGCGATACCGACGCCTCATCTACGCTGCGTGCCTCGCCTTCGTGGCGAGTGCGGTCCTCAGCAACGTGCTGGAGCTGATCGGCTCGCGGCTCGGCGAGCAGAGCCCGATCGCGGTGCCGTTCAACGTCGTCGGCGCGTTCTTCTTCCTTGTCGCAACGCTGCTCTGCCCGCCCGGTCTGGTGGTCGGTATCATCGGGTCGATCGTCGCCTACAGGCGGGAGCGACGTGCTCCATCGGCAGGCGCTGCCTGACGGCTTGCATCGCAAGGATTGCGAGCGCCTCCCGGCCCCCATCTCGACCGCCCATGCGATCCCAACCACCCATGGACGATTGCCTCTATCGTCCGGGACACCCACGCCGTACCCTGTGCCCATCGATTCGTTCGCACGCATCACAGGGAGGGATCATGAATGCCGTGAAGCGCTGTCGAATCGCCGCCGGCCTGCTCGTCCTCTCGGCCGTCGGCGGCGTGTTGTCCGCCGTCCGTATCCTCGCCGCCGGCAGCGCCGGCCTGCCGCCCATGCAGGGTGCCGAGGAGATGGGCGGTCCGCCGTTCTGGGCAGGGCTCATGTTCTTCGCGCTGGCCGTCGCCAGCTTGTTCGCCGCGTATGGCCTGTGGAAGGGCCAGCGCTGGGGCAAGGTCGTGGCGATCGTGGCGTGCGCCGTCAACGCCGTGTTCGCGGCGGGCGACGTGCTCGGGGCCGTCATGGTCGGCTCGCTGCCCATGGGAATCCTCATGACGACGAGCGTGCTCGGGCACTTGCTCGTCATCGGTCTCGTGCTCTGGCGGGAGCGGGCGGCGGCGCCCGCGACGGTGGTTGCTTGAGGAGTGATCGGGCCCCGGGCGAGGGAACGAGCGGCATGTCGGGCGCGCGTCCGTCCGGCGACGGGTCCGACATGCCGCCCGCGCTGCAGCGAGGGGATTCGGACGCCCTGCTGAGCGGCGGGCTCCTCGCCGGCCTTCTGACGGGCTACGCCGCACTGGTCTATATCGCGGCGCTCATCGCGGGGACGTGGCTCATGGACCAGCCGCAGGACGCGGCCCGGCCGCCGCTGTGGCTCAACCTGTCCGCGCTCGCAGCGGTCGCCGCCACGATCCTGCCCGTGGCGCGCTGGCTGCGCGAAGGCGTGCACGACATCGTCTATGCGCAGCACGACGACCCGTATGCGCTCATCGGGAAGGTGAACGCCGCGCTGCAGCACATGATCAAGGAGCAGACGACGCTGCCGGCGGTCGTGCGGATGGTCGCCGCCGATCTGCGCCTGCCGTACGTCGTCATCGAGACCGCCGCGCGCGGTAGGGCGGCGCGCCCGGCGACGAACGCGTCGATCGACGTGGCGATCGACGCAACGCGCGCCACATCCCCTGCGACGACGCCTGCCACGGTCGCCGTCGGCCGGCCGCTCGCCGGTGCGCCGCTCCACCGCATTCCGATCACCTACCTCGACCGCCCGATGGGCACGCTCCTCGCCGGCGCCCGGGCGGCCGGCAGATCGCTCTCCCCGCGCGACCAGTCGCTCCTCGGCGACATCGCCCGACAGCTCGCGATCGCCCTGTATGCGGCGCAGCTCACGCAAGACGTCCGGGCCTCCCGCGAACGGATCGTGGCCGCGCGTGAAGAGGAGCGCCGGCGGATCCGCAACGACCTGCACGACGGCCTCGCGCCGACGCTGTCGTCCCTGCAACTGCAGCTGGGCGCGATCCAGCGGCTCATGCGCGACCAGCCGGACAAGGCGGAGCGCATCGCCGACGACCTGCGCACGAGCTTGCAGGGCGCCACGTCCGAGATCCGCCGCCTGGTCCACGACCTGCGGCCGCCGATGCTGGACGCGTTCGGCCTCGTCGGCGCGGTCAGGCAACTGTACGACGAGGAAGGCGACATTGCCTTCGACGTCCGCGCCCCGGACCCCATGCCCGCCTTGCCAGCAGCGGTCGAGGTGGCGGCCTACCGCATCGCCGGCGAGGCGATCCACAACGTGATCCGCCACTCCGGCGCCAAGCGCTGTTGGGTGCGCATCGATGTGGGCGGCGACGGATCCGACGGCACCGACGGCACCGACGGTGTCGGCGACCTCCGGCTCGAGGTGCGCGACAACGGCACGGGCTTCCCGGCCGATCGGCCCATCGGCGTCGGCACGGTATCCATGATGGAGCGCGCGGCGGAGCTGGGCGGTACGCTGGTGCTCGAGAACGTCGATACCGCTGAAAGCGCCGATGTCGCCGAGACCGCCGACGCCGACACCGACACCGACGCCGACGCCGACGCCGTAAAGAACGTCGCAGGCGCCGGGGCGCGGGTCGTGGCGCGGCTGCCGATCGTCCCCTTGCGGCCGGAAACGGAGCGCGAACCGTGGAGCCCCTGACCGTCCTGATCGCCGACGACCATCCCCTCTTCCGCACGGGCCTTCGCGCGCTCCTGACCTCGATGCCGGAGGTCGCGCTGGCCGGCGAGGCGACGAACGGTGAGGAGGTCGTCCGGATGGCGGAGGATCTCCAGCCGGACGTCATCCTGCTCGACCTCCAGATGCCCGGCGGCGGCGGGCTGCCCGCCATCCGCAAGATCGTCCACACCAGCCCGCACATCCGGATCCTCGTCGTCACGATGTTCATGGACGACGACAGCGTGTTCGCGGCCATGCGCGCCGGCGCGCGCGGCTACGTCCTCAAGGACACGCACGACGAGGACATCCGGCGCGCGATCCTGGCCGTCGGCCGGGGCGAGGCGATCTTCAGCCCGGCCATCGCCACGCGCATGATGCGCTTCTTCGCCGCGCGCCCGGCCGGCCCGAGCGAGGCCTTCCCCGACCTGACGGAAAGCGAGCTCGCCGTGCTCCGCCTGATGGCCGTGGGCGCGAACAACGACGCGATCGCAGCGCAGCTCGGCTTCAGCCCAAAGACCGTGCGGAACTACGCGTCGAACATCTTCGGCAAGCTCCAGGTGGCGGATCGGGCACATGCGATCGTGAAGGCGCGAGAGGCGGGGATCGGCGGCGACGGGCGGGTGAGCGGCTGAGGTCCGGCTCGGTGCACGGCGGCGTTTCGGCGCGGACTTGCCCTTCTATTGCCATGCCTGTATAGTTCACTACATGAAGCAACAAACGGGTCCCACCCCACCCGAGCCGCATGCCCCTTCCGGCGACGCCCTCATGGCGCTGCTGGGCGCCGCGCATCACATCGAGGCCCAGCTCGAGGCGGCGCTCGGCGTCAACGGGCTGTCGATGGCGAAGTTCGGCGTCCTCGAAGCGTTGTCGCATGCCTCGGAGCCGCTCACGCTGACCGAAGTCGCCGCCAAGATCAGCTGCGTGCGGTCCAACGTCACCCAGCTGATCGACCGGCTCGAGGCCGACGGCCTGGTGCGGCGAGCGGCCGACGCGACGGACCGGCGCAGCATCCGCGCCGTGCTCACGCCGCTTGGCACCAAGCGCTTCGCGCAAGGTGCGGCTGCGTTCGCCCAGGTGCGAAGCGAGCTTGCGGCACGGTTGCCGGAGTCCGAACGCGCAGAGTTCCTGAAGGTGCTTTCGGGCTTGGTGTAACAGCCGCGTCTTTTTTTGGACCAATGCTTCATAGATGAAAGGTCTAGCGGTCGAACTATACAGCTGCGAACAGCCCACCCGTGCTCGATCCGCCGCCCGTTCTCCCGTGCTTTGTCACCCGCCCTTCTCACACCAAGGAGTCCACGAATGAACACCGTTCTGCTGATCGCCCGCCTCTTCTTCGGCCTCGGCCTCGCCGTCCACGGCACCCAGAAGCTCTTCGGTTGGTTCGGCGGCCACGGCCTCGCCGGCACCGGCAGCTTCTTCGAGAGCCACCTCGGCTACCGTCCCGGGCGCCTGTTCGCCCTCGCCGCCGGCCTCGGCGAGGCGGGCGGCGGTCTGCTCGTCGCCCTCGGCCTGCTCGGGCCGGTCGGCCCGGCGCTGATGGTCATGGTGATGATCGTCGCCTCCCTCACCGTCCACATGAAGAGCGGCTTCCTGTCCTCCGGCAACGGCGTAGAGACCCCGATGCTGTACGCGATGGGCGGGTTGCTCCTCGCCTTCGTCGGCCCGGGCGCATACGCGCTCGATGGCGTCCTCGGCTGGACCGGTCTGACGAGCGTCAGCAACGCCGCGCTCGCCCTCACCGTCGCCGTCGTGGCCGGAGCGCTGACCTCGGTCGCGCGTACGGCGCCCGCACCCGTGGGCGCTGCCGTGACGGCCGCCGGCAGCTGAGCAGGGGCTGAGCAGGGGCGCTGATCTAGGCACTGATCTAGGCACTGGACCGTCCCTTCCTGCGCCTCGCACCAACCCACACCGGGCGATCGGTACGGCACCGATCGCCCGGTGTTATGCTTTGCCCTGTATGACCGCCTGTATGACCGACAGACACGCCGCGGAAGCGACGATCCTCCGACGGCGCCCTCTTGAACGTGCCGGGACGGCCGCGCTGGTCTTCACCGCCGCCCTCGCCGCGCTGGCCGGCTGGACCTACTGGCGCTTCACGGCACCGGTCGAGGTCCGGCTCGCGAGCGAGGTCATCGGGGCGCCGCTCGACGTCCGGCCCGAGCCGGCCGTCGTGTCGGCCAAACCCAATCGGATGCAGCGAGTGGTCTTTCGCGTGCACAACCCCAGTCAGGAAGTGCGCCGGCTGTCCGGCCGCGTCGAGCTTGCACCGTCGGCAGCCGAGGCGCAGGTGTCCATCTTCGCCATGCAGTGCGGCGAATACACCGAGGTCGAGCCCGGCGCAAGCGATACCTTCGCCGTTGTCTTCAGCGTCAAGGCCGCGGGCCTCTCCGGCGTGCGGACGATCACGCTGCGGCACGTCTTCGCTCCGGCAACGGAAGGACGATGAGCACCGAGCGGAAAGCGCGACGGAATGCCGCGCGGTGGATGACGGCGCTGGCCTTCGGCGGGTTGCTGGCCACGGCCGCCTGCGCCGCGCCGGCCTTTCACGGCGTCGAGGCCGATCCGCCGGCGGCGGTGGCCGACTTCCGGCTGTCCGACGGTACGGACGCGGCGTTCCGGCTGTCCGACCAGAAGGGCAAGTGGGTCCTGCTGTTCTTCGGCTACACCAACTGTCCCGACGTCTGCCCGCTGACGCTGTCCCACATCGGGACGGTCCTGCGCGACCTCGGCCCGACGGCGGATCGCGTGGCCGTCGTGTTCGTGTCCGTCGACCCCGACCGGGACACCCCCGACCGGCTTGCCCAGTACGCGGCTTCGTTCGGCCCACAGGTGATCGGCGTCACCGGCGAGCGGGCCGAGATCGATGCCGCCGTCGAGGCATTCGGCGCACGCTACGAGCTCCACACGGACGAGGCCGCGACATCGGCGTCCGGCTACAGCGTCAGCCACTCGGGCGACGTCTTCGTCGTGGATCCCGAGATGCGCTTGCGGCTGACCTTCCCTTTCGGCATCGCCCCGGCCGACATCCTGGCCGACCTCAAGCGTCTCATCGGCGCGTCCGGCTGAGGTTCGCCTTCGGCCGAACAATGCCCCGCCCGTCCCGCTCTTCCACCAGGAGTCTCGCCCATCATGTGCCGATCGAAGCGCTTGCTGCCCTTGATGGCCGTCGTACTGATGTTCGGTTTGGCGGCCTGCGACGCAGCCGCGCCCAACGGCGCACCGGCCATGGCCGGCATCACCGTGACCGATGTCTGGGCCCGTGAGTCGCCGCCGGCGTCCTCGATGGGGGCGGTGTACTTGCGGATCGACAACGGCGGACCCACGGACGATGTGCTGGTGGGCGCGGCCGCGGCCGTCGCGAGCACCGTCGAGGTCCACCAAACCACCAACGAAGGCGGTGTCATGCACATGGCCAAGGTCGACACCGTTCCGGTGCCGGCCGGCGGTTCCGCCGAATTCGAGCCGGGCGGGTACCACATCATGCTCATCGACGTCACCACGCCGCTGAAGGCCGGCGAGCGGTTTCCGATCACGCTCATGTTCGCGAACGCGGGTGTGATCACGGTCGAGGTGGAGGTTCGGGCGGAGTAGGCCCCGGTCGGATCGACGACACTGTCGCGTCACCCGAAACCGACGATCGACCGGGGGCGGATTTGCGCATCCGCGCCCGCGCCCCGATAATCCCCGGGTTCGCCAACCGAACACCCCCGGCGTGCCGCCACCTACCCTGGCCGCGCGCCGACCTTGACCTCCTTTCTGCTCCGGGTGCGTCCCGGGGCAAACCCGTGGAAAGGACAAACGTCCCCATGCATGCATATGAACTGGTGATGGTGCTCCAGTCCGCCTTGGACGACGGTGGCGTGAACGCGCTGCTCGCCGGCCTGGCGGGCGGTGTCGAGCGCAACGGCGGCGAGGTTCAGCTGGCGGGCCAGCTGATGGACCGCCGCGGCACCGTCGGCGAGACGACCGAGGGCTGGAAGGCCCGGCGGCTGGCCTACCCGATGTCGAAGAACAAGGAAGGCTACTTCGCCGTCCTGCGCTTCAACGCGCCGCCCGCCTACATCGTCGAACTCGAGCGCGGGTTGCAGCTCGATGAGAATGTCCTCCGCTACATCACCGTCCGCGGCGACGAGTGACGTCCAAGCGCCGCGTTACGACGAAGAGAACAAGGGGATAACGGACCATGCAGCAAGGCTCCATGAACCGCCAGCGCCGGCCGCGCACCTCGTCGGGTGAGCTCCTCCGCGGCGTGACGAAGATCGATTTCAAGAACGTCGAGATCCTCGAGCGCTTCCTCGAGGACGGCGGCCGCATCCGGTCGCGCCGCCGCACCCGCACCTCTGCCAAGGTCCAGCGCGCGATCACCGTGGCGATCAAGCGGGCGCGCCACATCGGCCTCCTGCCCTACACGGTCAGCACCGAGCGGGGCGCGGGCGACCGCGGTCGCCGCATGGACCGTCGTCCGCAGCGAGACGATCGGATGGATGACCGCATGGATGACCGCGGGCCGCGGGACCGCGGCGGCGCGGAAGACCAGGACACCGTCGACGACATGCTGACGTTGGCCGGTGAGGCCGGCGACAGCGACGAGTAGTCTGCCGGTCCGCGGCTACCCGACACGCCACACGACAGCCACACGACAAGGGGAATGCGATGGCTCGCCGCAAACAGGCCGAGCGCGCCGCCGCCGAGGCGATGAAGGCCCGGCGCGCGTACTACCAGCACATTCGAACGAACCGGCAGCGCCGGCAGATGCTCTACGCTTTCGGCCCGATCCTCGCGGTCATCATCGGCCTCGTGGGCTACGCCTACTACACGTTTGAGTACGCGCGGCCGCGCCAGCCCGTGGCCCGCGTCTCGGGCCAGGCGATCACCGCCTCGGTGTTCAGCCAGCGACTGCAGTACTCCCGGCGGCAGGTGCTGAACAACGTCCGGCAGCTCGTCGGCATGATCCAGACGGACGACAAGTCGTTCATCACGCAGTACGCGAACGGCCAGCGTTCGGGGGTCGTGCAGTCGACGCTCGACGCGCTGATCGACGAAGTGCTCATCCGGAAGGAAGCCGAGGCGCGCGGCGTGACCGTGGCGGACCAGGAGGTCCACGACGAGATCTGCCGCCAGCTGCAGACAGCCACCAAGATCACCAGTCCGAGCGACGCCACGGCCACCGCCGCGGCCGCCGAGTCGGAGGGCGTGACCGCCACCGACGCGGTGACGACGACCGACGCGATCACGACGACCGACCCCGTGAGCGGGACCGTCGCGGGCGCGCCGGCGACACCGACGGACACGGCGAAGCCCGCGTGCGAGCTGTCCGAAGTCGAGTTCAATCGTGCGTTCGACGAGCTCTACAAGCCCGTCCTGACCGAGGCCGGGATGACGCGCGCCACGTACGACGATCTGGTGCGGATGAACCTCTACCGCGAAGCGCTCAACAAGGCGATCGGCGCCGAGATCCCGACGATCTCGGAGCAGGTCGAGGTCGAGTACCTGGTGTTCAACGATTCCGGCGCAGCCGCGGGCGCCACGGCGCTCGCGGCCGCCAAGTCGGGCACCTCCTTCAACGCCCTGCTGACCCAGTACGGCCCGCGCGCCGTGGACGATGAGACCGCCGGCAGCCCGACCTCCGCGCTGACCGAGACGGTATCGGCGGACGGAGCGACCGCGACGTTCCAGACGGACCCGGCCTCCGCCGGGGCCACCGAGGCGACGACCGCCACCGGCGCCACGACGTCGACGGGTGCGACGGGCGCGCTGAGCGACACCGCTGCGGCGGCACCGCCCACCCCGGCGCCCTTGCCGACGACCGCGCCGGACCCGTATGCGGTGGTGAAGAGCGAAGGCAAGACGTGGTACACGAAGGAATCGATGAAGACCGAGCTCGGCTTCATCGACGCCGATGTCGACAAGATCTTCGCGCTTGCCGCCGGCAAGGCTGCGGATGCGCTCATCAAGGGCAGCCAAGGCAACTATCTGGTCGTCGTCCACCAGAAGGACGCCGAGCGGGAGCTCCCGGAGACCGAACTCCAGACGAAGCGCGACGGCGCGCTCGAGGAATGGCTGAAGAAGACCCGGACCGAGAAGTCGGCGGAGATCAGCAAGTTCCCGTTGGACGTCCACACGCCGCCGGAGCCGCAGTGGTACATCGACGGCTTCACGGAGATCATGGGCACCGCCGACACGCAGCCGCCGCTCGACGTCGCCTCGATGTTGACGCAGCAGCCGGCCGGCACGCCGGCCCCGTAGCGGGCCGTTCCGGACGGCGTTCCGGCGGAACCCGGCGTACCCGGCATACCCATTCGACAGGCCTGGCCGACCGTAGGTCAGGCCTGTCGAACTTTCCGGCCGAGGACCGCGGCGCATCGCACCGCTTTGAGGCAACGACGGCCCCGACTATCCTTGGCGGCTTGAGGGGAACGGCGGCCGCACTGCCGGCCGGCCGGATTCGGAACAGGTGGGGACCCGACCATGTCCAACGCGTTCAAGAACGTGTTCTTCTATATCGCCATCGTGCTGTTCCTGTTCGTCGTGCTGCTCCAGCTGGCACGCAACGGCAACACGCCCAAGCCGATCGATTTGACGGCCCTGGCCGACACGATCGCGGAGGGCCACGTCACCCGGATCCAGGTCGAGCAGGACCAGCAGCGGATGCTCGTGTTCCTGGACAAGGCCGAGACGCCGGCCTGGATGGTGCGCAAGGAACGCTTGATCGCCGCCCGGCAGCTGCTGCTCGACATCGGCGTCGCCCCCAAGTATCTCGACAACGACGGCGCCGACGACATCCAGATCGAGGTGTTGCCGACGCGGGTGTTTGATCGGCTGCTCGGCGTGTTCATCCAGCTGGCGCCGCTCCTGTTGTTCGGCGCGCTGCTCTTCTTCCTGTTCCGCCAGGCGCAGGGCGGAACGAACCAGGCGCTGCAGTTCGGCCGCAGTCGCGCCCGCCTGCTCACGGGCGACACGCCGACGGTCACGTTCGATGACGTGGCGGGCGTGGACGAGGCGCGGCAAGAGGTCTCCGAGATCGTCGAGTTCCTCCAGGAGCCCGAAAAGTTCATCACGCTCGGGGCGCGGATCCCGCGGGGCGTGCTGATGGTCGGCCCGCCCGGCTGCGGCAAGACGCTCCTCGCCCGCGCGATCGCCGGCGAGGCGGGCGTGCCGTTCTTCTCGATCTCGGGCTCGGAGTTCGTGGAGATGTTCGTCGGCGTCGGCGCCAGCCGGGTGCGCGACCTGTTCGAGCAGGCCAAGAAGCACAGCCCGTGCATCATCTTCATCGACGAGATCGACGCCGTCGGCCGCCACCGCGGCGCCGGGCTAGGCGGGAGCCACGACGAGCGCGAGCAGACGCTGAACCAGATCCTCGTCGAGATGGACGGCTTCGGCACGGACACGAACATCATCGTCATCGCGGCCACCAACCGGCCGGACATCCTCGACCCCGCGCTGCTGCGCCCCGGCCGCTTCGATCGTCAGGTGATCATCGACCGCCCGGACGTGAAGGGCCGCCGCGCCATCTTGGCCGTCCACACCCGCGGCAAGCCGATGGCGGCGGACATCGACTTAGACGCCGTCGCGCGCCAGACGCCCGGCTTCGCCGGCGCCGACCTCGAGAATCTGATCAACGAGGCCGCGATCCAGGCCGCCCGGCGCAACAGCCGCGCGATCTACATGCCCGACGTCCAGGAGGCGATCGAAAAGATCATCGCCGGGCCCGAGCGTCGCTCACGGATCATCTCGGACAAGGAACGCAAGATCATCGCCTACCACGAGGCGGGCCACGCGCTCGTGATGGCCAACCTGAAGCACTGCGACCCGGTCCACAAGATCACGATCGTGTCCCGCGGCATGGCCTTGGGCTATACGATGAACCTCCCGACCCACGACCGGACGATGTTCCAGCGCTCGAAGTTCGAGGACGACATCGCCGGTCTCCTCGGCGGCCGCGTCGCCGAGGAGGTCGTGTTCGACGAGGTCACGACGGGCGCCTCGAACGACCTCGAGCGTGTGACGCGCATCGCGCGCGACATGGTGACGCGCTACGGCATGAGCGAAACGCTCGGTCCGCTGACGTACGGCGAACGCGAGGAGATGGTCTTCCTCGGCCGCGAGATCGGCGAGCACGTGAACTACAGCCAGGACGTCGCCGAGACGATCGACGCCGAGGTCCGCCGCATCGTCACGACGGCCCACAAGCGCGCGACGGACATCGTCAAGACGCACATCGACAAGCTCCACGCCGTGAGCAAGCGTTTGATGGAGAAGGAAACGATCGACGCGGCGGAGTTTCAGGGGTTGTTGGCGTAGCGCCGTGGTGGCGCGGGACGCGGGCCTATCCGTCGAGCGCCAGGCGAGCGATCGTCGGCAACAGCCCCGCCACCGCCCGTCCGCGGTGGCTCAGCACGTTCTTCGTGCCCGCGTCCAGCTCGGCCATCGTCCGCGTCCCGTCCAGCCCGCCGTCCTCGACGAGAAACACCGGGTCGTAGCCGAACCCCCCATCGCCGCGCGGCGCGAAGGCGATCCGACCCTCGACGGCGCCGGCGGCGGTGGCGACGAGGTGGGTCGCGCGATCGCCGGACGCGGGATCCGCGTCGGGCGCGGCCGGCACCGCCAGTGCTGCCACCGTACGGAATCGGGCCGTTCGACCTTCGGCCGGCACCCCGCCCAGCCGGGCCAGCAGCGCCGCCACCCGGTCCGCGTCGCTCCCCGGCACCCAGCGCGCCGAGTACACGCCCGGCTCGCCGCCCAAGGCGTCGACCTCGATGCCCGAGTCGTCGCCCAGTGCGGGCAGCCCGCCGGCGGCAGCGAACGCGCGCGCCTTGCGCACCGCGTTCGCCTCGAACGTCGCGCCGTCCTCGACGACGTCCAGGTCGAGTCCGATGTCCGCCGGCGTGACGACCTCGACACCGAGTTCGGCGAGCAGCGTGCGCAATTCACGGACCTTGCCGGGGTTCGTTGAGGCGATGAGCAGGCGGATGGTCACGTCGTGCGCCGGTAAAGGTCGTGCTTGGCGATGTGGTCGGCCACGACTTCCGGCACGCGCCACCGGATCGACTTCCCGTCCGCCACACGTCGCCGGATGTCCGTGGCCGAGAGGTCGATGAGCGGCGCGTCGATCAGCGTCCAGCGACCGAGGAGTGCGGGCAGTGTCGCGGTGGCCGCCGACAAGCGCACGTCGCGCTCGGCCGACGAAGCCGCGATGCCCGGGCGATCGACGACCGCGAGGTGTGCAAGCGCGGCAATACCGGCCGGGTCGCGCCAGCGCGACAGATCGAGAAAGCTGTCGAGGCCGACGACGAAGGTCAGCTCGGCGCCCGGATGCGCCTCGGCCAGCAGGCGCAGCGTATCGACGGTGTAGCTCGGCGGCGGGCGGTCGAGGTCGACGCGGTGCACCGTGAAGCGCCCATCGCCCGCCGTCGCCGCCTCGAGCATCGCGACGCGGTCGGCATCGGTGGCGCGCGGATCGTCGGCCTTCAGCGGCGAGCGCTGGGCCGGCACGAACAGCAGGCGGTCGAGGCCGAGCGCCTCGACGACGGCATCGGCCACGAGCAAGTGGCCGATGTGCACCGGATCGAACGTACCGCCGAACACACCGAGGCGCAGGGTCATCGGTCGTCGCATGCCCTCCTCAAGCGGTCACAGTTTAGCGTTGAATCGCGCTGTACGTACGCATCGCCCCAAGGAGCGCCCCGCCCATGGTCACTTCGCGCCCGGATTGCCCGACATCCCTCGTTGCTCGGCTCGTCGTCGTGCCTGCGCTGCTGGCGGTCGCCGCTTGCGGACCCGACCCGTCGCATGCGCCCAGCGCCAGCGATGCCGCCGGTCGCCACGATGCCCACGGCATCGCCCAGCGTCAGGTGCCGCCCGGCGCGTTCCGGATGGGCACGTCGACCGAGCAGGCCGCGGCGCTGGCGCCGCCCGGCTGGGCGGCGGGCGAGCTCGCGTCCGAGCAGCCGCAGCACACCGTGCGGCTCAGCAAGGGGTTCTGGATCGACACGTTCGAGGTCAGCAACGCGGCGTTCCAGGCCTTCGTCGATGCGGGCGGATACGGGGACGACGCGCTCTGGTCGGCCGACGGCCTGAAGTGGCTGGGCACCGTCCACCGCGACGAACTGCCCGTCGACTGCGTGCCCGACGCGCCGCCCGACCACCCGCGCGTCTGCGTGACGTGGCACGAGGCCGAGGCCTACGCCCGCTGGCGCGGCGGCCGGCTGCCGACCGAGGCCGAATGGGAATTCGCAGCCCGCGGGCCTGACGCGCGCGTCTATCCTTGGGGCGACGACTGGGATCCGGCCAAGGCCAACGTTGTCGACGGCACCGGCCTGACGCCCATCGGCACGTTCCCGGCAGGGGCGAGCTGGGTCGGCGCGCACGACATGGCGGGCAACGCGATGGAGTGGGTGGCGGACTGGCTGGACGCCGGGTACTACGCACAGATCGTCGAGGCGGCGAACGGCGGCGAGATCGTCGATCCGACCGGGGCGGCGACGGGCGCGATCAAGATCGAGAAGGGCGGCTGGTGGGGCAGCGACCCGTTCGTCGCACGCGCCGCATACCGGCACTTCGAGGACGGGCGGTCGTACCAGGACCACCATATCGGCTTCCGGGTCGTGTCGGACACGGACACGGAATCGGACGCGGAGTGAGCGATGACCGAGGATCGACCGATCGAAGCACCGGCCGGCAACGCTCTATCGGCGAGCGACTTGTCGGCGAGTGACTTGTCGGCGAGTGACCCGCTTCCCGAAGTCGACGCGGCGCCCACCGGTGAACCCCCGCCCGACTTCGACGCGCTGCCGGCTGGTGAATCCCTGCCCGACTTCGACGCACTGTGGAACCACGCCGACCCGGCGGCGACGGAGTCGCACTTCCGCACGCTGCTGCCGGTGTTCGAGCGCGCCGCCCCGACGTCCGAGGCGGCGCGCTCGGCCTACCTCCAGCTTCTCACGCAGCTCGCCCGCACGCAAGGCCTCCAGCGTCGGTTCGATGCCGCCCATCGCATCCTCGACACCGTCGCGCCGCAGCTCGGCGCCGCCGACGACGTGACCCGCGTGCGCTACCTGCTCGAGCGCGGCCGGACGCTGAACGCGTCCGGCCACCCCGGCGATGCCCGATCGCTGTTCGTCGAGGCCTTCGACCTGGCGCTTGCCAGCCGCGCCGACGGCTTCGCGGTCGATGCCGCCCACATGGTGGCGATCGTCGAGCCGCCCGACGGCGCGCTGGCGTGGAACGAGCGCGCCCTGGCGCTCGCCGAGTCGTCCGCCGACCCGGCGGCGCAGCGCTGGCGCGCCTCGCTGTTCAACAACCTCGGCTGGACGTACCACGCCATGGGCGACGACGCACGCGCCCTGGACCTCTTCATGCGCGCCGTGCCCCTACGCGAGTCCGCCGGCAAGGCCGAAACGATCCGCATCGCCCGGTGGTCGGTCGCCCGCATCCTGCGATCCCTCGGCCGCGTGGACGAGGCGCTGCACAAGCAGAGTGCGCTATTGGCCGAACTCGACGCGGCAGGCGACGCGGACGGCTTCGTATGCGAGGAACTCGCGGAGTGCCTGACCGCACTCGGCCATCCGGAAGAAGCCCGGCCGCACTTCGCACGCGCCCACGCGTTGCTCTCGGCGGACGCCTGGTTCGTCGCCAACGAGCCGGCGCGGCTGGCGCGGTTGGCGGAGATGGCGGGGACGACGCGTACGTCGTCGGTCGAATAACGGCCGGGCGCTCCCGCCCAATTCACCGGCACCCCAACGCGGGTGTCGGATGCGCGCGCGGCGGCATGACATTGCGGGCGGTCGTCATTGGGCGACGTATTCGTCGCCCTTACGACTCGTCCTCGTCGTCCCCCTCCCCCATCTCCGCCAGCAACGCCGCGCCCCGCTGCCCGATCGCCTCGCCCTCCCAGCCGAGGCCGGATGCGGCCAGGGCGTCGCGGCTGGTGACGACGGCGGCGGCGGCGCGGTCGGGGTCGAGCCACGTGGCGGCGACGCGGCGGATGTCGTCCGTTGTGGTGGCCAGGATCCGGCTGCGGTAGGCGTTGATCACGCTGGGGCCGTAGCCGATGAGGTCGGCGACGAATCGGCGGCGGCCCTCGCCGGCCGGGCTCTGCGGGCGGTCGATGTCGGCGATGGCGCGCAGGACGGCCTCGCGGAGGTGGCGTTCGTCGTCCGCGACCGTGGCCAGCCAGCGGAAGCCGTCGCGCATGTCGGCGAACGTGTCGGCCAGCCGCGGGTCGCGGTAGCTCGTCGTCGTGAAGGCGCTCAGGCTGGCGGAGTAGGCGGCCCGGGAGCCGTACGCGCCGCCCTTCTCGCGGATCCGCTGGTGGAGGTAGGCGTTGCCGAGATAGCGCGCCGCCACCGAGAGCGGTGCGGCGTCCGGGTGGCTGATCGCGGGGGCGGGCAGGGCGAGCGCACAGTAGTTCACCTGGGTCGCGGTCGTGAAGGCGCGCGGCGCGGCGGGCTCGGCGCCGGGCAGCGGGGTGCGCGTGACGTCGGGGCCGAGGTTGGCGGGGCGGTCGAAGTTCGACCATGTCGCCCGCGTCCGGTCCTGAACCGCCGTCTGGTCCGCCGCGTCGCCGATGATCGCAAGGCGCACCGGCCGGGCGGCGAGACGGGCCATCAGCAGGCTCAGCTCGGCGCCGAGAGACTGGATCGCACCCTTGTCCTTGCCGCCGCGCTCGGCCATGTCCTCGAGCCAGCGCAGGCGGCCGAGGCCGCTGAAGCGATGATCGAGGCCGGCGCGGCCACCGAAGCCGCGCATTGCCGCCTGCTCGGCCAGCGTGTTGCCGGAGTAATTGATCCGCTGGAGCATGCCGACGACGGCCTGCTCGATGATCTCCAACAACCGATCCGTCTCGTCGAATCGCTGCGCACGCAACGTCTCGGCGATCAGGCCGGCGAAGTCGTCGTACTTGCGGGCGAGGCCGTAGACCTCGAAGAAGGCGAAGCCGTTGACGACGCTCGGGTCGGCGGCGCTGTTGCGAAGGTCCACCCAGGCCGAGAGGTCGCCGCAGACGGCGTGGATCAGGGCCGCCTGGCGGGTGTAGTCCCGGTTGCCGACGCCCAGCTTGCCGATGGCGCCGATGAGGAGCGGCAGGAGCTCCAGATCGCGTGGGGAGAGGGGGCCGAGCGGAATCGCGGCCACTTGGTGCAGGATGCCGTTCGTGCCGGCCGCAAAGACCTCGACGCCGTCGCCGTTCGTCATGCCCTCCGCCCAGCGCAGATCGGCCGGGATGTCGGACAGCAGGAGTTCCGGCAGGACCGAGACGTCGTCGACCTCGGCCTGGCGCTCGGCCAGCGCGGCGTCCGCGGCGCGGATCGCGTCCTGCGCGGCCGCATCCAGCTCGGCGACGCGGGCGTTGATCCGCGTCCGCTCCTCGCTGTCCTGGCGGCGGTTCCACTCGGCGTCGGGCTGGGTGACCATCAGGGCGCGGTGCGGGTTGTCCAGGAAGCGGGCGCCGAGACTGCGCGACAGCCAGCCGGGAGCGAGGGCTCGGGCACGGAGATCCTCGAGCGCACGGTCCTGGTCCAGGTAAAGGAACGGGTCGAGGCCGAGCTGCCAGGCGTCCGTGGCGGACAGCGCGAGCTCGAGGCAGAACGGGAAGCGGTCGCCGCTGATGAGGCGGCGCTCGAGCTCCAGCTGATGAAGCGCGGCTTCCAGATCCGCCTTCGGCACGCCGTCGGCCACCAGGCGCTCGATCGTGTCCAGGACGAGCTTCTCGAACCGCGGGCCGTCAGCCGGGTCGAGGCCCTTGATGCCGACGCCGAACGTCCCGTTGGCCCCGTAAGCAGAGGCGCCGCTCGGCGCCATCGCCCGCCCGATGCCGCTCGACTCGACGGCCAACCGGAGCGGCGCGCCGGCGTGGCCGAGGAGGAGCTGATCGATCAGCTCGAGCTCGAGGCTTTCGGTGAGGTCCCGCATGTCGCCCGTGACCCAGGTGACGGTGGCGATCGTGACATCGCGGGCATCCTGGCCGTCCTGGATGGGCACCGGGAACAGGGCCGACGCCGGCTGGCCGTGCGGACCCTCGGGCGCCGGCAGGGCGACGGGCGCGCCGGGGCGGGCGGCCAGGTAGGGCGCGAACCTGGCGTGCAGATCGGCGACATCGAGGTCGCCGTACGTGGCGAAGCATGCGTTGGCCGCGTTGTAGTGCTCGGCGTGGAAGCGGACGAGGTCGTCGTAGTCCAGGGCTGGGATGTCGGCCGGCTCGCCGCCGGAATTGTGGCGATAGGGCGTGCTCGGCACGAGGACCTGGCCGGCGTGGCGGTAGAGCTGGGCATCGGCGTTGCCCATCGCGCCCTTCATCTCGTTGTAGACAACACCCTTGAACGCCCAGCCGTCGGGCGAATCGGGCTTCGCGTCCGGCCCATCCGCCGGCTCGAGCCGGAAGCCCTCCTGCGCGAAGTCCAGCGGGTTGAGGGTGGGCTTGAAGACGGCGTCGAGGTAAATGCTGAGCAGGTTGTCGAAGTCCTTCTTCACCTGCGAGCTGAACGGGTAGTACGTGCCGTCCGGACCTGTCATGGCGTTCATGAACGTCTGGAGGCTGCGGCGAATCATCAGGAAGAAGGGATCGCGCACCGGGAACCGCTCGCTGCCGCACAGGACGAGGTGCTCGAGGATGTGCGGCAGGCCGGTCGAGTCGCTCGGGATCGTCCGGAAGCTGACGCAGAACCCGCAGTGCGGGTCGGCGGCGCTCAGGTGGTAGTGGACGGCGCCGGTGGGGTGGCTCCATGTCTGGAGGACGAGGTTGAGGTTGGGGACGGGTTTCGTCGACTGCAGGGTGAACCCGCCGGCGTCGGTGGCGCCGACCGCCACGGGAGGGAGCGGGACGGCGGGAGCGGGGGTGGTCGACGCTGCGGCGGTCGGCGAGGGGGTCACGGGCGGGCTCCGATATGGGTGGGACGGGCCGGTGGGACTGGCCCGGTCGTCACGAGGAAGCGACCGCGGGGGCGGTCGCTCACGGGTTGGGCGGGGTGGTGACGGGGAATCGTAGTGGAGGATGGGGTTGGGTTCAACAACGCTGGGGTGGGGGTGGGGTGTGACGGGGGGGTGCCGACGGCCTTAGGCCCTCACCCCCCGACCCCCTCCCCCAAGTCTGGGGGAAAGGGAGGATGCTTGGCGGGGGGAAGGCAGGGGGCGCTTCAGCTCGTCGCGGTCTCGTCGGGGTCGGCGCCCTCGTCGTTGTCGAGGGCGAGGGCGGGCTTGGGTTGCCAGCCGCGAACGATGAACGACTCGATCCGGTGCGGCCAGCGGACGCAGGCGGCGCCGACGATGACCTTCGACAGCGGGGGCAGGAGGAAGCTCCACCGCCCGCCCATGGTGAAGGCACTCGACGCGAGGTCCTGAGATCCGAGGACAGGGCCGATTCCGGCGAGCAGTTCCGCCAAGCCGGGGATGAGCAGGTAGAGGCCGAAGAGCAGCACGACGAAGCCGACCGTGAGCTGGCCGTCACCGGCCAGCGGTGCGACGCCGACCGTGCGGTCCTTGGGCCATAACGTGCGGGCGACGGCGTCGGTGCGGAAGAGGAAGAGCCAGATGAGGGGGCCGTAGATGATCCAAGGAAGGACGGCGCCCATGGTCAGGAACGCGATCTCCCGGCCTTGGGACGCTGTGCCTGTCGCTCCTGACGATTGCATGTCCTTCACTGCGTCCCAGATCGCAACGGTGACCGGCAGCAATTGCCAGACTCCGGCCAGCAACCAGGCGATGAACGTCAGTCCCATGAACTTCAGGAACAGGTCGCGCACCACGGGTGTTCGCATCGTTGTCGTCTCCCTGGCGGTTGGTCCGATATCCGAGGGCGGAGTATACGTTGGGAATGGTATCGCCTGACCGTGTCACGAGCGACGGGCTCGGCGAGGAGCAACACATGCAGCATCGCACAACCCTCATCGCCCCGACCCTGCTCGCGCTCGCTGCCGCGCTCCTCGCAGTCCTCGCGGTCCCGTCACGCGCGGCCGACGCGCGGATCCTCATGCCGGCGGTGGCGGACACGTGGGCGTTCGTCGACCTCCTGCCGCCCGACCGCCGTGCCCCGGCCGTCCCGCACGACGACGACGTCGACCTCGTCACCGGCGTTCACGACGCCGTGGGCACGTGGACGGCCCTCGTCCGCTTCGAGCTGCCCCCCGTGCTCGCGCCGGGCGTCCGCATCCGCACCTCCAGGCTCCGGTTGTACGCCCGTTCGGCGACGTCGGTCGATCCGCGCCAGGGCGCCCTGAGCTCAGCGTACGCCATTACCGGGCCGTGGCTCGACGTGGGTCTTGTGCCGAATGCGCTGCCGGCCACCGGGCCGAAGCTCAGCGAAGCGCTGCCGCAGCCGCAGGCATGGGTGGAGTTCGAGGTCACCTCGGTCGTGCAGGCGTGGGTGGACGGCGGGGAGAACCACGGGCTGGCCGTGCGGACGACGACGTGGCCCGAGTCGCGGGTCGTGTTCTCGAGCCGGGAGGGCGATCACCCGCCGCGGCTCATCGTCGAGTACGGTGCGTTGGCGACGGAGGTGTTCACGCCCGTGCCCGCCTTGACGACCGCGACGCCCGGGCCGACCCGGCCCGCCGACGCGTCCTTCACCATCGACACCACCGCCGACCGCCGCCCGATCAGCCCCGACATCTACGGCATGAACTTCGCCGACCCGGCTCTGATGCGCGAATTGGGCATGACGGTTCGCCGCTGGGGCGGCAACGCGACGACGCGCTACAACTACCTGGACGACACTTCCAACCGCGGCAGCGACTGGTTCTTCGAGACGCTCCCCGAGGACAACGACGACCGGGCCCGCCTCCCCGGCGGCTCAGCCGCCGACCGCTTCGTCGCCGAGGGCCGGGCCGCCGGCACGAACACCGTGCTCACCGTGCCGCTCATCGGATGGACGGCCAAGGCGGGCGGTCGCTTCTGCTCGTTCAGCGTCGCCAAGTACGGGCCGCAGGAGAAGACGGATCAGTGGTGGCCCGACTGCGGCAACGGCCGCCGCTCGGGCGGCTCCCCGATCACCGGCAACGACCCGGCGGATGCCAGCACGGCCACCGACCCCACCTTCGTGAAGGGCTGGGTGACGCACCTCGTCGACGCGTTCGGCGACGCCTCGCAGGGCGGCGTGAAGTACTACAACCTCGACAACGAGCCGATGCTCTGGCACGAGACGCACCGCGACGTCTTCCCTCGCGGCCTCGACTACGACGGCCTGCGCGACCGAACGCTGGCCTACGCGGCGGCCGTCAAGGACGCCGACCCGACGGCCAAGACGCTCGGCCCGGCGGAGTGGGGCTGGACGGGCTACTTCTGGTCCGCGCGGGACGCCGAGGGCGGCGGCGACTGGTGGAACCGTGCGCCCGACCGGCGGGCGCACGGCGATGTGCCGTTGGCGGCGTGGTACCTGGCGCAGCTGCGCGACGCGGAGCGATCATCGGGCCGTCGCCTGCTCGACTACTTCGACCTCCACTACTACCCGCAGGCCGACGGCGTCGCCCTCGCGCCGGCGGGCGACGCGGCCACGCAGGCACGGCGGCTGCGTTCGACCCGTTCGCTCTGGGACCCGACATACCACGACGAGAGCTGGATCGACGAGCCCGTCCGGCTGATCCCGCGCATGCGCGACTGGGTCGCGGCGAACTACCCCGGCACGAAGATCGCGATCGGTGAGTACAACTGGGGGGCGCTGGACGATCTGAACGGCGCGTTGGCGCAAGCCGACGTGTTGGGCATCTTTGGCCGCGAGGGCGTCGATCTGGCGACGCTCTGGGATCCGATGAAGGCCGACGAGCCGGGCGCGTTCGCGTTCCGCGCGTTCCGCAACTACGACGGCCAGGGCGGGCGGTTCGGCGAGACGGCGGTGCGCGTGGCGGGCGGTACCGCCGAGCGGGACGTGGCGGTGTACGCGGCGGAGCGGGCGACCGATGGGGCATTGACGGTGGTGGCGGTGAACAAGACGACGGAGGGCGTGGACACGTTGGCCTGCCTCGCCAACTTCGTGCCGCGCTCACCGGTCCGCGCCTTCCGCTACGACGCATCCTTGCCGGCATCGATTCGCCGGCTGCCCGACACCGGGCCTGTCTGGGACCTCTGCGGCCCGGACTTGGACGGCGTCGCACTGCGGCTCGACCTGCCGGCGATGTCGATCACGATCCTCGAGGCGCTTCCGGACCGCTCAGTCCCCCCCTTCGAGACACCTCGCCTGCCCGTCTACCTGCCCTTCGCGCGGCAATGAGGGCCGAGCGCGCCATGATTCGCGCTTGGGTACGCCGCACAACTACATCCAACTGGCTGCCGCCCGATTGGCCATCTGGCCGGCGACTGCCAACATGCGGCTGCCCTACACTGTGCGATGCGGCGAGCGGATCGCCGCGGGCTGGAATGCGCGCGTACGCAATCCTGCGACGCCCCTGTGCGGCCCACAAGGAGGATGGCAGTCATGGCCCGTTCCGTCCGTTTAACACTCGCCCTTCTCGGCATCCTTGCCGCGGCAGCCCTCGCCATCGGTGCATGGACCGGTGACGCGTCGCGCATCTCGGCGCAACCAGCCGTGCCCGCCGCACCCGTGGTTCGGGAGACCGGGCACGGCGTCGGGGAGCGGAGCATCGCTGACGGCAAGTCGCCGGCCGACACCTCGGCGTCCGACGTCACGGCACGCGAGAGCGGCGCCGGTCGGGATGCCGCGGCGCCCGACGTCGTTCTCGCACCCGCCCAGAGCACCGTCCTGATCAGCGAGGACTTCGAGAACACGGCGTGGCCGACGGGCACGCAGTGGCGGACGTTCGACAACAACGGTGCCGAGAGCGGCGAGTACTACTGGAAGAACCGCTGCACGGGCCACCACACCGCCCGCTCGGCATGGGCGATCGGCGAAGGGGCCAGCGGGCGTTCGCTCTCTTGCGGAGCCACGTACCCCGAGAACCTCGACAGCTACATGATCTACGGTCCGTTCAGCCTCGCCGCCTACAGCAAGGCCACGCTCGAGTTCGCGTTCTGGCTGGACAGCGAGTGCCAGGGGACGAACTGCGCCACCAAGGCGGACCGGATGTGGGCCATGGCCTCGACGGACGGCAAGAACTTCTACGGCGAATGGTGGGCCGGGGACTGGGCGCATGACCCCGACGCGCACCCGGGCGGCTGGAACGAGGACAGCATCAGCCTGGACGACTACGCCGGCGAGGCCCAGGTCTGGATCGCCTTCAACTTCGACAGCGACGGCACCACCGGCTTCGCCGGCGGCGCGTTCGTGGACGACGTCGTCGTACGCGTCGAGGGCGGCTGCAGCCCGACGGCCTCGATCGTCCGCATCACCCCCGACCGCACGTGCTATACGCCGGGCAGCACGATCGGCGCGTTCGTCGAGGTCGCGAACAGCGGCGGATCGCGCGAGATCGAGGCCGAGGCGACGCTCTGGAGCGGCGATGTCATCTGGGCGTCCTCCACGCAGCGCTTCACGGCGCCTGGACAGCGCGTCCTGTCGCTGGCCATTCCAGCCGACCTCTTCCCCGGCGACTACGACGTCGTCGTCCGCGTCTACGACCCGGCGGCGCCCGGCTGCACGCACGACACCAAGCGCGTGACGGTCCGCATCGACCCGACGTGCGGCACCGTCACCGCGCCCGTCCCGACGACGCCGACGCCCACGCGTCAACCGACCCCGACGCCGACGATCCAGGCGACACTCTGCCCGGGCCAGTCCGTGTCCGAGGTGAAGAACATCAGCATCCCCGCCGCGCCCGCCCGGGCCGACGTCCTGTTCGCGTTCGACACGACGAGCAGCATGGGACCGGTCCTGTCGTCCGCCAAGGCGAATGCCCTGGCGATCATGAACAGCCTGGCGACGCTGATCCCCGACATCCAGTTCGGCGTCGTCGACCTGCGCGACTACCCCGTGGCGCCCTACGGCGAGGCCGGCGACTGGCCCTACCGGCTCCGACAGGGGATCACGAACAACCGCACCGCCGTCGTGGGTGCGATCAACGCCACCGCCGCCGACGGCGGCAAGGACTTCCCCGAAGCCTATTCGCGAGCGCTGTACGAGACCGGCACGGATGGTGCGATCGGCTGGCGCGCCGACACGCGCCACTTCGTCGTGATGTTCGGCGACGACGTCCCGCATGACGACAACCTGAACGCCGACATCGTCGGCCCGCTCGTGAACCCGGGTGGGACGTGGTGCGGCGACACCACGGCCGGCTGTGTCCGCGACCCCGGGCGGGACGGCGTGCCCGGGACGGCCGACGATCTCGACTTCCAGGCCGTCCTCGACCAGATGCGCGGCCACCGGACGACGCTGCTGTATGTCGTCAGCGGCGGCGGCAGCACGTCGCAGGCCAACCTCGTCCAGTACTGGAAGCAGTGGGCCCGCCGCACGAACACGGGCGGCGACGCGCTGCCGCTGGCCGACGCATCGGCCCTTCCGGCGGCGATCCAGAACCTGATCACCGCCGCCAGCCGCCGGATCTCCCGCCTCGAGCTGCGCACCGTGCCGGCCGGCTACGAGAGCTGGCTGACCGTCACCCCGCCCGCCTACACCGACCTGGACGTCCCGCCCGGCGGCATGTCCGTGCGCTTCGACGTCGTCATCCGCGTGCCGGACGGCACCGCTCCCGGCACGTACAGCTTCGCCGTCAAGGCGATCGGCGACGGCGCGGTGTACGGCGGCCAGGGCGTGACGATCCGCGTCCCGACGAACTGCAACCCCACGCCCACCGTCACCGTCACCCCGACGACGACCCGCCACCCGACCGCCACGCCGACGCCGACGACGACCCCGGTCGTCTGCCCGCCGACCCGGCCGGCGGTGACGCTCACCTGCCTGCGCCCGAACGTGATCCGCAACCCGGACTTCGAGAAGGGCCACCGTAGCTGGGGCGAGTACTCGACGCTCGGCCGCACGATCATCGACACGGACAGCGCGCTGGAAGGCTTCTGGTCGGCGACGTTCTACGGCCCGCCCGGCTCGAACAGCGACGAATGGCTCTACCAGTACGTCGACGTCCCGCCCGATGTCACCGGCATGAGCTTCTGGGTGGAGGACGTCGGGCGCTTCGCGGCGGCCGTCAACCCGCCGCCGATCTCGGGCGGCAACTTCTTCCGCGCCTCGATCTACGACCTGACGATGGGCACCGAGCTCGTTCGTCTCTGGGAGTTCGACCCGCTGCTGCCGCTCGAGTGCGCCATCGACCCGCCCGGCTTCAACCTGGCCCCGTCCCATCTCGATCTGCTGCGCGGTCGGACCGTGGCGCTCGTCTTCCGCTTCCACAAGGTCACGCCCGGCTGGCACGTCGGCGCAAAACTCGACCGCGTGAACCTGACGATCTGCCACCCCGGCCCGCCCTGCCGCGTGACGGGCGATAAGACTGCTGCCCCCGGCGAGGTGCCACCCGGCGGCGAGGCGACCGTCACGCTCAGCCTGAGCGGCCACGACGGCACGTGCCTGCCCGAGCGCAAGCCGGCCGACGTCGCGCTCGTCCTGGACGTCTCGGGCAGCATGGACGGCCAGCCGATCGTCGATGCCAAGACGGCCGCCAAAGGCTTCGTCGACCGCCTCGAGCCCGGTATCGATCAGAGCGCGCTCGTGACGTTCGCGGACTCGGGCAGCGTAAAGGCGGTTCTCGGCGCGTACGCCGGCGGCATCCGCACCGCGATCGACGGCCTGAGCGCGGCGGGGAGCACGAACATGGCGGAAGGCCTGGCCCTCGCCCGCGCCGAGCTGGACGGCCCGCGGCACCGCTTTGCCAACGCCAAGGCGATCATCCTCCTGTCCGACGGCCACCCGAACGTCGGCGGCGACCCGCGCGCCGAGGCCGCGGCGGCCAAGGCGGCCGGCGCCCGCGTCTTCACGATCGGCCTCGGCAACGACGTCGACCCGGCCCTTCTGCGCGATGTGGCGACGTCGCCGAGCGACTACTTCTTCGCGCCCACGAGCGACCAGCTGGCGGCGATCTACCAGCAGATCTCCGGCCTCCTCGGCGGCTCGCCGGCCACCGACGTCACGATCACGGACACGCTGTCGCCGAACGTCACGCTCGTCCCGAACTCGTTCACCGGCGCGCCGCTGCCGACGGTCAGCCCGGACGGCAGGACGCTCACGTGGCGCATCCCGCGCCTCGGCCTCGAGACGATGATCTGGTCCTACCGCGTGAAGCTGACGACGACCCCGGGCCTGTGGCCGACGAACGTCTCGGCGACGGCCACCTACACGGACTCGCGCGGCCAGCCGGGCTCGGTCGTCTTCCCGATCCCGCAGGTGCGCGTCCGCCCGGCCGACGTCGGCCAGCCCGAGCTCGTCTGCCGGGACCACGAGGCCGACACGGGCGCCGTCCCGTCCAACCCGGGCGGCGAGCCGGTCTGGGACAGCCCGGACATCTGGGTCCGCCACAGCGCGGACGGCGTCGCGACGCACCAGAACCCGCAGCTCGGCCAATCGAACACGATCTACGTCCGCGTCCGCAACATCGGCACCGCGCCGCTGGAGAACGTCGTCGTCCACGTCTACGACGCCGTCGGCGCCACGAGCCTGCGCTGGCCGGACGACTGGGCGCCCGAGATCGGACGCGCCACGATCGCGCGCATCCTGCCGGGGGCATCGGCGGTCGCGGGCGTCCCGTGGGTACCGACGATGGGCGGCCACACGTGCTTCCTGGCGCGGATCGAGGCCACCACCGACCCGATCCGGTTCGACGGCTGGGTGCCGTTCGACAACAACATCTGCCAGAAGAACGTGCAGGTCATGGATCCGCCGCCCAGCGGCAGTACGACGTCCGAGGGCACCACGAGCGTCGGCAACCGCAACCGCGGCCACGGCTACGGCGCGGTAAGGGTGCGGTCGAACGACGTGCCGGCGGGCGCAAGCGGGAAGATCGTCTTCGATTCGCAGGAGCTCTTCGATCGCTGGATGCTGGCCGGCGGCGAGGCCAAGGGCGGCACCGTGGATCGCGCCACGAAGTCGGTGCGCATCGGCGCCGGCGGCGGCTTGGCGGCGGACGCGCCGATCGACGTGACGCTGGAGCGGCTGCCCTTCGAGGGCGACGAGCTGTCCGCCCTGCGGTTCGAGTTCACGAACCTCGGCGGCAGCCCGCCGCCGACGCTGCTCCTCGAGCAGATCCAGGAAGGCGCGTCCGTCGGCGGCGTCACGATTCGCCCGCCGGCGCCGAATGTGGTTTATCTTCCGGTGTCCGTGCGATCGGCCGTCGTCGCCGGACCGGCGGCGCAGCAGCGGTCGCCGGAGACCCACGCACCAAGGAGCGCTCGATGAGCCCTGCCAAGCAGAACCTCGGCCTGCAGATCATCTTCTCGATCTTCCTCGGGCTGATGGTCATGGCGTTCATCGGCGTCGGCGTCTACACGTTCTACCCGCCGCCCGATCCGGTCGGCCAGGAGGAGCTCCAGGAGCTCTACCGGCAGCAGGAGGACGTCCAGCGGTTCAAGGACCCGACCGCCCTGACCGACGCCGAGCGCGACCGGCTGACGGAGGTCCAGGAGAAGATCCGGACCGTCGAGGATCGGTTGGCGGCCCAGCGCGAGGTCTGGGGCCGCAATACGAGCATCATCCTGATCGCCTTTGCCACGCTGACGATGGCGATCTCGCTGATCCGATCCGATCAGCTGCCCGTGATCAGCAACGGCCTGCTGCTGGGCGGCGTCTTCACGATGATCTACGGCGTCGGGTGGATCGTCGCCACGGGCACGTCGTACGCGCGGTTCTTCGTGATGACGGTGGCGCTGGCCATCACGCTCGTGCTCGGCTACATCCGGTTCGTCTGGCGGAGACAGCTGAAAGCCGGGCAAGCGGGCGCCGGCGCGGCCGGCGGGGGCGGGATCGTCGGCGGCGACGTCGGCGAGATCGAGGCACGGCTGGCGGCGATCGAGACGCGGCTGGCGGCGGTGGGGGCGGCGTTGATGGGGCCGAAGTCGCCGTAGGGGCCGATGTTGCGCGCTGCCTGGCCCGGGCGCTTGGTGTGTGTGCCCGGGCCAGGCAGCGACGACGGTCACGGAACCCGTTGGTCCGTCCAGCGGAGGCTCCAGTCGTTGCGGAACCCCCTCCCATGCGATCTGAGCTCTGGAATTCTCAGCACCCGCGTGCCGCTGCCGACGATCGGGTCAAAGCAGTAGTTGATGATCGTCCCGTCGATCAGCGGATAGATGCCGTCGTGCCGACCGAAGGACCAAAGGTGGTCGTCGCCGAACGACCTTTCTTCCCAATCCTGGAACGGCACGCGCAGACCGTCGGTGGCGGTGAACTTGGCCGCACGCATCCATACAGTCTGAGCGGGTTCCCAGCACGGTGGCTCCTCGTGCGCGGCTAGGCGACGCCCGCGGTCGACGTCCATCAGCCACGCGGCAGGCGCCCAGTACATCCCGAGTTCCGGTTCCGCCGGCCCCCATGGGGATGATCCGATCACTCTGTCGAGCAGCGGTCCGATGGCGTGGCTGCGCGATACTCCGTCCGAGGAGATCGAGTAGCCGTTGCTAACCTCCCCGGCCGGTTGCTCGCCACGAGCCACGTTGTCCGGATCGTACGTCACGAGCACCCGAACCACCGTTCGAATCGGGCCGTCCGTCACGTCGAGCAGTTGTACCGTGATCCCTTGATGGGTGTCGCGCAGCGCAGGCAACGGGCGCGGTGAATGGAAGTCTCGCTGTGCCCGCTCCGCGTCCAGTCGGGCGAGCTTCAGCGTGAAGGTCACCTCGGTACCGGGCGTGTACCGAATGCGTCCGTCCGGACGGCGCAACCGCAAGACCCCGTTGCGTTGGGTCGACAGATCGATGTTGAGGGTCGCCTCGGTGATTCGGCGAGGCATGTCGTCGAAGGCGAAGTGGATCAGGTTGTCCGGGGGCACGCTGCCCGCCTCACCCTGCCGTATCGGCGGGTCTCCACCCTGGTAACCGTCGAGGCCGCCCCTGCGTTCCTCCGACTTGCCGTCCCGGTTCGTCCACCGCAGCACCATCTCGTAGCCGCTCAGCAGTTCCGCCACGTCGAACGGCTGCCCGTCTGCGCCCTCCAGGGCGACGGCGACGATCAGCCGATCCGCTTCATGCCAAGCCTGTACGACGCTCGCACGCTTGCCGTCCGTCATGGCCAGGGTCACCGGCTGATCCAACACGCCGAACCGTTCGGGGTGGCTCAAGTCGCGAAACCCCACGAACGGCACGAAGGCCGCGCGCACCGGCACCGGCTGCCACGGCAACATCGCCCTCACCTTGCCGAACCAGCTCGCGCCGCTCAAGCCGCCCAGCGCGGCGACCGCAAGCCCGACGCCCAGCGTCGCGGTCACCGCCGCCGCCCACGCCAACCCCAGGGCGCGGGTGTGCGTGCCGCGTGTACGGGGTGCGAGGCGTGGAAGGGATCGCGCATCTCCAGCACCGGCATCGAGGCGCTGCGCGATCTGCGCTTGAATGCGGGCCACCTCGTCCGCCGTCGGGCCGAGCGCGGCGTAGTGCGCTTCGAGACGGCGTGCCACGCCGGCCCGCGGCTGCGTGTCGGCCAGCGGATCGTCGAATTCGTTCATCGCGAGGTCTCCTGCAGGTCCAGTGCGGCGGCCAGTCGATCGAGCACCCGGCGCAGCGCCATCTTCGTCGCGGCCTCCGAGCGGCCGGTCAACGTTCCGATCTCCGCAAACGACAGGCCCGCGCCGAAGCGCATCGAAACGAGGTCCCGGTCGCGCGGGGCGAGGGCGGCGAGCGCGGCTGCCAGACGCCCGGCCTCGACGGCGTCGCGTCCAGCGCCCGGGTCGCCGGCCATCCGGTCGGTAGCCTGCTCGGCATCCGGCCGCGCAGCCAGCGGGATGAGTCGGCGATGGTGGCGCCAGTGGTCGGCCACCTTGCGGCGCGCGATGCCGATGAGCCACGCGCCGAACGGTCCGTCGCCGCGGAAGCGCGGCAGCGCAACAAGCGCATCGGCGAACGTGTTTGCGGTCGCCTCGGCGGCGGCATCCGGGTCGCGCAGTTGGCCGCGGCAGTAGCGATAGACGGCGTCGACGTGGCGGAGGTAGAGCGGGGCGAAGGCTGTGCGGTCGGCCAGAGCGGCCGCCACGAGAACCTCGTCGCCGCGCGTGTCGGCAACCGCGGCTGCCGGCGGGCCGGCCGGCGCCGGGTGAAGCGGCGCGTCGCGATGTGGGGCGATGAACACGTTGGCGGTGGGCATGGGGCAACTCGGCTTGGGGCGGCTCGGCCTGGAGATGGGCACGCGCAGACGGTCGGTCTCGTGAGGTTGTCGGCGGGCACCGCTGAAAAGTAACACGTTGGACGCCCACGGGTGCCGCGGCACCCGTGGGCCCGCTCGCACGGCCGCACGGATGGAGGTGCGCGTGGCGTCATCGCGACGCTGCGCCTATGCTACGGCGGACACGTACGCTGGCACCCCGGCTGTTGCCCATAGTGGCTCCTTGGAGATGAAACAATGGCCACGACCCGATCCTCCGCGATCCTCGCCGGAACGCTCATCGCCACCGCGCTGGCGGTGCTCGCCGTGCTGGCCCCGTCACCCGATCTCGCCACCGCCCGACCCGCCCTCCAAGTCCGCCCGTCACCCACCGTGCCCAACCAGCCGACGCCGACCGCCACGCCGTGGTCGATGCCCGGTATCGGCGTGTCCGGCCTGCCGCCGTGCGGATCGTCCGGCGGGGTGCGGTCGCCGAAAGAGGCGGTCGAGGACGGCGAGGCGTTCACCGTCACCATCGAGATTCGGATCACCTGCCCGGCCGAGCTGGCCGATCGCACCGTCGTCCTCTTCGTCGGGACGCGCACGGCCCGGCAGCTTGCCGCGCTCCGCGCCGCGCTCGTTCGCACCATCGACCAGCTCTCGGAAGCCGGTGTCGGACGGGTAGCCGTCGTGCGGGCCGAGGGGGCCGATGATCGGATCACGTGGCACAGCGATCCCGACGAGCTGGCTGCTCTGCGCGCAGATCTCGCCGTCCTGCCCGCCGCCGGTCCGGCGCCGGCTGAACGCTGGGTGACGCGGATGGAGGTTGCCAGCGCGGCCCTGTTGGCCGACCCCACCCGGCGACCGATGCTCATCTTGTTCGACGGCACTGCGGGCGATACGGCGCCCGACGATCTCTGGCCGATCACGCACCGTGTGCTGCTCGATCTCCGCGAGGTCGAGGCCGGAGCCGCCTTGGTGCTTGATCTGTCGCCGACGGCGTGGCTGCGGACCAAAGTGATCAACACCGTCGGCGGCAGCGCCCACGTCCGGGTGGCTGCCGTCCGTCCCGACCATGCTGCCGACCTGCCGGTCTTCGCCTGGCGCACGCTGGCCAGCCTCGGCGGACCGGTCACCGGCTGGCAGGTGCAGGCCGGCTTGAGCGGTGATCTCCAGCTGCGCGAGCCCGACGCTCCCTACATCTGGCGCGGCCGCGCCCACAGCACGACGGTCGACATCCGGCTGCCGTTCCCGGTGGTCGCCCGCTACGCGTCCGGACGAGCACAGTTCAACGCCGGCAGCGTCCTGTTGACGCGCCGCGGACCGCTCAACGAGTCGGTCTACGGCGGGAATGCCGCCATGGTCTGCGTCTACCCGACCGGCCGCCCCGAAGCGTGCGCGCCGCCTACCGAGTTCGTCCCGCCGACGCGGACCGCCACCGCCACGCCCAACGGCACGCCCACCGGCTCGCCGACGCCGCGCCCGACGCGCCCACCGGTGCCCACGCCGTTTCCCGATTGGAACTACGTCGAGCCTGTGCAGTGCGCCGTGACCGGAGCGCACGCGCTGACGGGGCCGGACGTACCGCTCGGCTCGGTCGTGACCGACACGCTGACCGTGCGGTTCACGTGCCCGCAGCTTCTGCGCGACCGTCGGGCGTCGGTCGTCGTCGGCGCGCTGGAAGCGAGGTTGATGCCGAACATGCGCACGGCGCTGCGCCAGCTCGGCCTCGTGCTGGCAGGCGCCGGCGAGACCGACATTGCGCTGCACATCGTCGGCGATCCGGCGCGGGCGACGTTCACCGTGCCCCGCGATGCGGCGGCTTACGAAGCGGCGGTCAACGAACTCGCCGGCCGGCCGGCAGGCGATGCGGCGACGTGGCGGACGGCGCTGGCCGGCGCGGTCGACGACGCCCTGACCGCATCGCCCGGCCGCCGGCCGATCGTCGTCCTGCTCGACGGCGGCGCACCGGCCGACGATCCGGCGGCGGCCGTGGCGGCGCTCGGCGAAGCGATCGCCCGCGTTCGGGCCGCAGACGGGATCGTGCTCCTCTTGGACGTCTCGCCCGACGCCTGGCTCCGGTCGCCCGCCGAGGCCGCCGGCATTCACAGCGCGTCGGTCGTCTACTTCCGGCCGTTCGGCGCGCTGGCCGAGCAGCTGTCGAGCAACATCTACCTCTGGGCCGCTTCGGCCAACGAACCGATCCACTACTGGGAAGCCGCGACGCACTTCCCGACGCTCCTCGACGTGGACGATCGCCTCGTCGACCCGCCTGCCCTCGGATCCAACGCGCTCGGCGCGACGTGGAGCGGCGCGGCCGACGGCCATGAGCTGACGCTGCACCTGTCCGTCGCCGGACGTCCGATGGCGCCGGTCGTCGACACGTCCTTCCTCACGACGCTGCGTATCTATCGCGGTCCGACCTCCTCCTACGAAGAACGCTTTTGGTCGGCGCGGCTCTGCGCCCACCCGGCAGCGGATCCGTTGTGGTGCGCGCTGGCACAGGGCACGTTGCGGCAGGTGTTCCTGCCGTGGGCACTGCGCATGCCATAGCCGGACTGGCCACCTGGCCCATCCACCCATCCCCCATCGGGCGATAGCGGCGCCCGGCCCGTCGTGCTATCCTCCGCCGCGGCGCAACGTCCCCACCGTTCGTCACGACAATTCGTGAACACCGCGGATTCGCGGCGGCCCGCATGGCCCTTGATGCGGTCGCGGATGCGGAAGCGGACGGATGGGGCCATGATCCTTCGCCACCTAACCCAGCGCCGGCTGCGCAGCGCGCTGACCGTGCTGGGCATCGCGCTCGGCATCGCCGCCATCGTCGTGCTCACGGCGGTGGCCGGCGGGCTGGCCAGCGGCTTCGGCGACCTGTTCGGCGGTTCCGATGCGGACCTGACCGTCACGCAGGCCGAGGCATACGACCCGTTCATCAGCAGCCTGGACGCGCAGGACGGGGAGATCATCCGAGCACAGCCGCAGGTCGCCGATGTGGCCGGCATCCTCTACAGCGCGATCCCGCTCGGCGACATCCCGTTCTTCGTCGTGTTCGGCTACGAGCCGGACCGCTACGCCATCGCCCACTTCAAGGTGACCGAGGGGCGCACGCTGAAGGACGATCGCGAGATCCTGCTGGGCCAGGGCGCGGCGCGGAACCTGAAACGGGGCGTGGGCGACAGCGTGAGCATCGCCGACAACGCCTACCGCGTCGTCGGGATCTACGAGACCGGCCAGTCGTTCGAGGAGGCGGGCGGCGTGATGACGCTCGCCGACGCGCAGGCCCTGTTCAAGCGGCCGCGGCAGGTGAACCTGTTCCAGGTGAAGCTGCGCACGCCCGACCAGGCCGCGGCGCTCCGCGACCGGCTCGCCCAGCGGCTGCCGCAGGCCCGCGTCACGCTCGGGACCGGCGCCGGGCAGCGCCTCGAGATCTACGCGATGCTCGAGGCGTTCGCACTGGCGATCGGCCTCGTGGCCGCGCTCGTCGGCGGGCTCGGGATGATGAACACGATCTTCATGGGCGTCTTCGAGCGCGTCCGCGACATCGGCGTCCTGCGGGCGCTCGGTTGGCGGCGGCGGCACGTCGTCTGGATGATCGTCGGCGAGGCGCTGCTCCTCAGCGGCATGGGCGGCGTGCTCGGCGCGCTTCTGGGTTGGCTGCTGCTCGTCGCGCTCAACCGCCTTCCGGCGTTCAGCAGCATGATCGTCGCCTCGTTCGCGCCGTCGACGTTGATCCAGGCCGGCGTCGTCGCGTTCGGCATGGGCATCGTCGCCGCCTGGGTGCCCGCCGCCTGGGCTTCGCGCCTGCCGCCGATCGAGGCGCTCCGCTACGAGGGCGGCGTCGGCGGCGCGCGGCCGATCGCCTCGTGGGCCACGCGGCTGCCGACGGTGGCGCGCGACCTGTTGCGGCGGCGCGGGCGGACGGGGCTGACGGCCGGCGGCATCGCGATCGGCGTCATGATCGTCGTCCTGCTCGACGGGCTGACGCAGGGCGTTTCGGCCCAGTTCAACCAGCTGATGGGCGAGGGCAGCGCCGACCTCGCCGTTGCCCAGGCCGATCTGGCCGACCTCAGCCTGAGCACGCTCGACGCCTCGATAGGCCAGCGCGTGGCGACGATGCCGGACGTCGAAGCCGTGGCCGGGATGGTCATGGGCTTCGTCAGCTCGCCGGAGATTCCGCTGCTCATCGTCTTCGGCCTGGCGCCGGGCGAGTTCGTCATCGACCAGTTCGCCGTCGTCGAGGGCCGCCGCCCGACGGCGCGCGGCGAGGCGATCCTCGGCCGGCCGGCGGCGGACAGCAACCGCAAGCGCATCGGCGACGTCGTGCGGATCAGCGGGCGCCCCTTCAAGATCGTCGGGATCTACGAGACGGGCGTCGGCTACCAGGACACCGGCGCCGTCATCGACCTGCGCGAGGCGCAGGACCTGTTCGAGAAGCCGCGCCAGGTCAGCTTCTACCAGATCCGCCTGCGCCGGCCCGAGGCGGCCGCGACCGTGATGGCCGAGATCGAGCGCCGTTTTCCGGAGGCGGCCGTGTCGCGCTCGTCCGAGCTCGTCGACGACACCGCGGACTTCCAACGCATGGCGACGATCATGAACGCGCTCTCGTCCATCGCCGTCCTCGTCGGCAGCGTCGGCGTCGTGAACACGATCCTGATGAGCGTGCTCGAGCGGACACGTGAGATCGGCGTGCTGCGGGCGGTCGGTTGGCGGCGGCGGCGCGTGATCGGCCAGATCGCCACGGAATCGCTCCTCCTCGGGGCGGTCGGCGGCGTAATCGGCACGGTGCTCGGGGTGATCCTGCTCGCGCTGATGGCCTTCGTCCCGTCGCTTGGCGCGATGCTGGCCGGGGCGTACACGCCGAGCGTGTTCATCAAGGCGGCCGTCGTCTCGCTCGGGCTCGGGGCCCTGGGGAGCGTCTACCCGGCATGGCGGGCGAGTCGGATCGCGCCGGCGGAGGCGCTGCGGTATGAGTGAGGGGGCATTGAACGTGGGACGGGCAGCTGAAGCTGACCCGCTGAGGGCCGTTGGCCATGGCGCCCGCCTGCGCGGGCGCCCAGCAAGTCGGAGGCGCCCGCGCAGGCGGGCGCCATGGCGGCCCGACAGGGTCGCCTCCAGCGGGCCAGCTTCAGCTGCCCGACACATCGACGTGACGGAGATCCTTCGATGAACGCACTCCTCGACAAGCGCTATCGCCCGTGGTGGATCGCCGCCGCCGCCGTCGCGCTGATCGCCGTCCTCTTCTCCGGCAGCCGCGCCTGGCAGGCCGCCCGCGCCCCGGCGCCGACGCCCACGCCGGACACCGCCGCGGACACCGTCGTCTGGGCATCGGGCAAGGTCGTGCCGGTGCGCCGGGCGACGCTCTCGTTCGGGACGGCCGGCCGGCTCGTGGGCTTCAGCGTGATGGAGGGCGACACGATCACAGCCGGCGACCCGGTGGCGTTCCTGGACGCGCCGGAGCTCGAAGCGCAGCTGGCGCAGGCCGAGGCGGGGCTCGCGCTGGCCCAGGCGCAGCGCGACCTCGTCCGCGCCGGCGCCGCGCCGGAGGACGTCGCCGTCGCCGAGGCCGCCGTGCAGGCGGCGCAGGCGCAGCTGGCGGCGGCCGGTGCGGCGGGCGATCAGGCCGGCGCGGCGCTGCAGCGCGTCTCGTCGGGGGCCGACACCGAGCACGCGTTGGCGCGGATCGCTCTCGACCAGGCCAAGGACGAGCTGTACGGCGCCCAGTCCCGGCGCGACACGATCGGCGGCCAGCATGACCGCAAGGAAGTCGGCCAGCCCGAGTTCGACACCGCCAAGGCGGCCGTCCTCGTGGCCGCCGACGGTGTCCGCGCCGCCGAGGCCCGCCTGGCGGCGCTGGACGGCGGCGCCACCGACGCCACCCATGCCGAGGCGCAGGCCGCCGCCCGCCGCGCCCGCGCCGAGGCCGAGGGGGCGCGGGCGGCACTGCGGCAGGCCGAGCTCAAGGCGAACCAGCTCAAGGCGGGCGCCCGGCCCGAGCAGCTGGCCGTGGCGGACGCCGAGGTCGCGCGGGCGCGGGCCGCGCTGGACGCCGCTCGCGCCGTCCAGGCGCAAACGCTCCTGCCCGCGCCGTTCGACGGCACCGTCGGCGCGCTGTTGTTCCAGCCGGGCGAGCGCGTCCTGCCCGGCCAGGCCGTGGCGATCATCGGCAGCCTCGACGCGCTGCGGATCGAGACGACGGACCTGCGCGAAACGGACGTGGCGCGCGTCGCCGTCGGCCAGAAGGTCGACGTGACGTTCGACAGCCTGCCGGATGTCCGCCTTGCCGGCCGCGTCGACTACCTGGCGCCGATGGCCGCGACGGGCCAGGGCGGCACGAGCTACGCTGCCTGGGTCGCCCTCGATCGACCCGATCCGCGGGTGCGCTGGGGGATGACGGCGTTCGTGAACATCCAGGTTGCCCCGTGACGATGTCCGATGACGCCCCGCCCTGGGTCGTCGAGGCCGTCGGGCTGACGCGGGTCTTCCCAGACGCGGTGGCCGTGCGCGCCCTGGACGGGGTCGACGTCCGGATCGCGCGCGGCGAGTTCGTGGCGATCATGGGGCCGTCGGGCAGCGGCAAGTCGACGCTCCTGCACCTCGTGGGTGCGCTCGACCGGCCGACGGACGGCGTGATCCGCGTAGACGGTCAGGACTTGGCCGAGGTCGACGATCTCGATCGCTTTCGGGCGCGCTCGATCGGCTTCATCTTCCAGATGCATAACCTGCTGCCGACGCTCACCGCCGCCGAGAACGTCGCCGTCCCGATGCAGGGGATCGGCGCGCCGGCCGCGACCCGGCGAACGCGGTCGCTCGAGCTGCTCGACTCCCTTGGTCTCGGGCACCTGGCGCACCGGCTGCCGAACCAGCTCTCGGGCGGCCAGCGCCAGCGCGTGGCGGTGGCGCGGGCGCTGGCCAACGACCCGGCGCTCATCCTGGCCGACGAGCCGACCGGAAATCTGGACTCGACATCCGGCGGCGAGGTCGTGAAGCGGTTCCAATCCCTGGCCCACGAGCACGGCAAGACGATCGTCCTGGTGACGCACGACCCCGTGGTGGCGCTGGCGGCGGGTCGGATCATCACGCTGCGCGACGGGCGCATCGACCAGGACGAGCAGGTCGACGAGGCGTACGTCAACCAGTTGAACGCGCTGCGCCCGACGCCGCTGGGCCGGCTGCTGTTCGGCGAGCGGCCGGTGGCCGGTTCGTCGTTGGCCGATGCGTCGCAGCCGCCGGCCCAGCGTTTGGGATGATGTCGAAGCCCCTCCCGAGGAGGGGCCCGGCTATCTGGCCCGGCGGATCAGACGCAAGACAATGAGCAGCAGGATCGCGCCGACGGTGGCGACGATGATCTGACCGACCAGCCCCGCGGGCAGCCCCAGGTTCAGCTGCGGGAGCAACCAGCCGCCGATAAACGCGCCGACGATCCCGATGATGATCGTCTCGAGCAGCCCGCCGGCGTAGCCGCCGACGACGGCCTGGCCGAGCCAGCCGGCGATCGCGCCGATGACGATCCAGATGAGCACGGTCTGCAGATCCATGGCCTACCTCCAAGTGTGCGTTTGCCTCGACGGCCAGCTGCGGCGGGCCGTCGTCGGGCACGATACCACCGGCGGATGCGGCGCGCCAGCGTCGCGGCGACGCTGGGCGGCGCTGCAGCTGGCCATTCGTACCGGGACGACTATCCTGCGAGCCGCTGCAAACGCTCGACCCGCCGATCCCCACCGTCGATGCCGGAAAGGCTCGCCTGTACGATGACGTCCCCACCGACGGCGCCGGCATCGATCCCTCCGCCCGCCCCAGGCGAGCGCCTGCCCGATCGCATCCGCCACTTCTTCCGCGACCTCGGCCCCGGCATCGTCACCGGCGCCGCGGACGACGACCCATCCGGCATCTCGACGTACTCCGTCACCGGTGCGGCGTATGGCCTGAGCATGCTCTGGACGGTGCTCCTCACATTCCCACTGATGGCTGCCGTCCAGCTGATGTGCGCCCGCCTGGCGCTCGTCCGCGGCGAAGGGCTGGCCGGCGTGATTCGGCGCCGTTACCCGCGCGGCGTCCTGTGGGGGGCGTGCGCGCTGCTCGTGACGGCCAACGTCGTGAACATCGGCGCCGACCTCGCGGGCATGGCCGAGTCGCTCGAGATGGTCACGGGCATCCACCACGACGTCTGGCTGCCGCTCGTCGCGGGCGCCATCATCGCGGCGCTGATCTGGTGGAGCTACCACCGCCTGGCCCGCGTCTTCAAGTGGCTGACGCTGGTGTTGATCGCCTATGTGCTCACCGCACTGTTGACCCACCCCGACGTCGGCGACGTGCTGCGGGCCACGTTCGTGCCGCACATCGAGTGGACGCCGGCCTTCCTGGCGACGCTGCTCGGCATCCTGGGGACCACGATCACGCCCTACATGTTCTTCTGGCAGGCAGCCCAAGAGGTCGAGGAGGAGCGGGCACTCGGTCGCGTCACGTTGGCCTCGCGCCGCGGAGCAACGGACGCCGAGCTGGCCATCGCGCGCACGGACGTGCTCACCGGAATGGGCTGGGCGGGTGCGGCGATGTACTTCATCATCCTGACCGCAGCCACGACGCTCCATACGGCGGGCCTGACCGATATCCAAACCGCCAAGCAGGCCGCCGAGGCGCTCCGCCCGCTGGCCGGCGACGCGGCCTACCTCCTGTTCACGCTCGGCATCGTCGGCACGGGCATGCTCGGCGTGCCCGTCCTGGCCGGTTCGGCGGCCTACGCGATCAGCGAAGCGATGCACTGGCGCGGCTCGCTGAACGACCGGCCGCGCGTCGGGGCCAAGTTCTACGGCGTCATCGTCGCCGCGGTCCTCCTCGGGCTGGCGCTCGATTACGTCGGCATCAGCGCGGTGCGGGCGCTGTTCTACTCGGCGGTCCTGAACGGCCTGCTCGCGCCGCCGCTCGTCGTCCTCATCACGCTGCTTTCGGGCGACCGCAGCGTCATGGGCGACCGGGTGAGCGGGCGCTGGGTGCGGGGGCTGGGCTGGGCGACGGCGGCGGTGATGGGGGCGGCGGGGGTGGGGATGGTGGTGACGTGGCTGGGGCAGTAGGAGCGGTGGAACGGGTGGCATCGGGGCCGTGCTGCGGGTTGTTGCTCGCCTGACTTGGTCGTACCATCGTTGGGTCCGACCTCTGCTCCAACGGCTCTGCCGCAGACAGACCGTGAGTGCCCGATGGCCATGCCGGCCACGCTCACCCTTCTGCAATGCGACGACATCCCACGGTTGATCGTAAAGAGACTCCAAGCCTGGACTCGGCCCAAGCTGGGCTTCGCTTGAACCAGTTCAGATTCCAAGCGGCAAATCGAACGGTTGTCATCCGTCAGCTCTCTTGTTCGTTGCCGGTCCTCGGATCTCGCTCACGGGCCTACCGGCCCAGTCTGCCAGCGGCATGCGGCGCCCACGACCCCTGCCGCCCCCCGCAACGCCCCCCACTCCCCCTCCTCCAACCCCCCGAACGCGTCCGGCGCGACGACATCGTACCCCCCCTGCCGCAACCGCACCGGCAGCCCGAGGAACGCATCCGCGACGCCCACTCCCACGCCCACGCCCAAGTTCAGCGCCTCGGCCCACTCGCCCCCGACGCGCACGCCCACCGGACACCGCCGCTCGCCCTCGCCGATCAGGCAGCGGAAGATCACGTCCGCGCAGTCCGTCACCGCCCACCACGTGCTCGGCTGCGTCCGGCGCACCTGCCAGGCCGCCGTGCGCGTCCGCTCGGCGCACCGCATCAGGATCGCCGGGTCGCGGACGACCGCATCGACCTCGCGAATCGGCTGTCCCGCGACGGTCGTGCGGCTGAACACCGGCACCTGCGCGTCGCCGTGCTCGCCGAGAACCCAGGCGTCGACGGCGGCGGGGGCGACGGCGAGCGCTTCGGCCAGGTAGTAGGCGAGCCGCGCGGCTTCGAGCAGCGTGCCCGTGCTGATGACCCGCGCCGCGTCGACGCCGCTGGCCTGCCAGGCGTGCCACGCGATGACGTCGACCGGGTTCGTGATGACGATGATGAACGGCTCGTGGCTGAAGTGAGCACTCCCGAAGATCGTCCGCGTGAGCGCCGCGTTCGCGTCGGCCACGACGTGGCGGCTGGCGCCGACCGGGTTGCTGGCGCCGGCGGCATGGAAGACGACGCGCGCGGCGCGGAACGCGTCGCCATCGTTCCAGCGCAGGCGGTGGGCGGGGTGGAAGGCAGCCGTGTGCGCCAGGTCGAGGAACGCGCCGCGGTGGGCGTCGCTCGGCACGACGACGTTGATGTCGAGGGGGCGCGCGGTGTGCGCGAGCAACCGTGCGACGACCGCCGCGCCCACCCAGCCGAGGCCGAGGACGCTGACCGGCAGCCGTCCGTCCGGCGCGAGCGCGTCGTCAGGCCAGGCCAACGTGCGCCGTCACCCGCTCGGCGATGTGGCGGCCGATGCTGATGGACGCCGTCGCAGCCGGCGACGGCGCGTTCAGGACGTGGATCATCCGCTCGCCCTCGACGATCCGGAAGTCGTCGACGAGCGCCCCGGAGGGATCGAGGGCCTGCGCCCGGACGCCGGCGCCGGCCGGCTCGAGATCGGCGGTGCGGACGGCCGGCACAATCGCGCGCAGCGCCCGTGCCGACGCGGGGCGCGACCACGAGCGGACGATCTCGCCCAGGCCGAGCCGCCAGTAGCGCGCGGACAGCCGCCAGACGGCCGGGCTGCCGGCGATGGCTGCCGCGTCGCGGATGTCGACGGATCCGCGCTGGTAGCCGTGCCGCGCCAGCGCCAGGATCGCGTTCGGCCCGACGTGGACCGTGCCGTCGATGCCGCGGGTGAAGTGCACGCCCAGGAACGGGAAGCGCGGATCGGGCACGGGATAGATGAGGTGCCGCACGAGGTCGGCGCTCGGTCCGACGAGGCGGTGGTACGCGCCGCGGAACGGGACGATCTGCACGCCGGGCGGCACGCCGCACAGCGCCGCGACGCGGTCGGCGTGAAGGCCGGCGCAGGCGACGAGGGCGCGGGCACGGACGGCGCCACCCGTCGTCGCGAGCACGATGCCATCCGCCTCCCGTCGCATGCCCGTCAGCCGCGAGCCCAGCCGCACCTCGCCGCCGCGCTCGACGACGATCCGGGCCATCGCCTTCGTGACGAGGCGGTAGTCGACGATGCCGGTCTCGGGGACCCAGAGCGCCGCCAGACCGACGGCGTGCGGTTCGACGTCGGCGATCTCGTGGGGGCCGAGTCGGCGCAGCCCGATGAGGCCGTTCGCCCGCCCGCGCGCCTCGAGATCGTCGAGCCGCGCCAGCTCGTCGGTCCGCGTGGCGACGACGAGCTTTCCGCAGCGCTCGAACGGGATGTCGTGGGCGGCGCAGAAGGCGAACATCGCCTCGCGGCCCTCGGTGCACAGCGTCGCCTTGAGCGAACCGGGCGCGTAGTACAGCCCGGAGTGGATCACGCCGCTGTTGTGGCCGGTCTGGTGGGCGGCGACGCGATCCTCGGCTTCGAGGACGACGACGCGGAGCGGCGCCCGGCCGCGACCGTCGGCATCGCGACCGCGACCGTCGGCGGCGGACCGCTCGGCGAGCGCCATCGCCGTCGCCAGGCCGACGATGCCGGCGCCGATGAGGGCGATGTCGAACGGGGGATCATCGGGCATCGACCAACCTCGAGGGGTGTGCGCGACCGCGTGGCGGACGACATTCTGCTGGGCGATCGCGTCCGACGCCAGCCGGCCCGCATGCCCGGCGCGACCATGCACACGCGGTGCGCGCAACCTGTGGATAACGTGTCGCGCCGCCAACCACGCCCCACACTGTCAACCCCGCTCCGACAGCGTGGCCCCGAACGCCCGTTCGATGATATCCTCACCCCATGCCGTCGTTCACCCACCTCCACGTCCACTCGGACTACAGCCTTCTCGACGGCCTCGCCCGCATCCCGGACTTGGTCAAGACGGCCGCCGAGCGGAACTTCGACGCCCTGGCGCTGACGGATCACGGCGTGATGTTCGGTGCGGTGCAGTTCGTGCAGTACGCCAGGAAAGCCGGCATCAAGCCGATCATCGGCTGCGAGCTCTACGTCGCCAACCGGACGCGGTCCGATCGCGACAGCCAGATCGACCGCAAGCCCTACCACCTGACGGCGCTGGCCGAGAACGAGGTCGGCTACCGAAACCTCCTCTCCCTCGTCAGCCGCGCCCAGCTCGAGGGCTTCTACTACAAGCCCCGCGTGGACCGCGAGCTTCTCAGCGCGCACGCCGAGGGTGTGATCGTCTTCTCGGGCTGCCCGGCCGCCGAAGTCGCGCGCTGGCTCATGGAGGGCCAGTACGACAAGGCGCGCGAGGCGGCCGCCTGGTACGCGGACACGTTCCCTGGACGCTACTACATCGAACTCCAGGTTCACGACATCCACTTCATCCCGCAGCTGAACAAGGACCTGCTCCGCCTGGCCGACGACCTCGGCCTGCCGACCGTGGCGACGAACGACGTCCACTACTGCCGGGAGACGGACGTCCGGGCGCACGAGGTCCTGCTGTGCGTCCAGACGCAGACCACCATGAACGACCCGAAGCGCATGAAGATCGGCGACACGTTCTACCTGCGCACGGCCGAGGAGATGGCCCACCTCTTCCGCGAGATGCCCCAGGCCCTCACGACGACCGCCGAGATCGCCGAGCGCTGCAACGTCACGCTCGACTTCGACGGCTACAAGCTGCCGCAGTTCGACGTCCCCGCCGGCCACACCCCCGCCTCGTACCTGCGCGCGCTGTGCGACGCGGGCGTCGCGGAGCGCTACGACGTCGTGACCGACGCGGTGCGGGAGCGGCTCGACTACGAACTGTCCGTCATCGGCCAGATGGGCTTCGACAGCTACTTCCTCATCGTCTGGGACCTCTGCCGCTTTGCCGCCGACGAGGGCGTCTGGTGGAACGTCCGCGGCTCGGGCGCCGGCTCCATCGTCAGCTACGCCCTGCGGATCACGAACCTCGACCCTCTCCACCACCAACTGATCTTCGAGCGCTTCCTGAACCCGTCCCGCATCAGCATGCCCGACATCGACCTCGACTTCCCGGACGACCAGCGCGACCTGCTCATCCAGTACACGTTCCGCAAGTACGGCCACGACCGCGTGGCCCAGATCATCACGTTCGGGACGATGGGCGCCCGCGCCGCCATCCGCGACGCCGGCCGCGCTCTGGACTTCCCGCTCTCCGACGTCGATCGCGTCGCCCGCCTCGTGCCGGCGATCCCGGGCAAGGCGTGCGGGATCGCGGACGCGATGCGCCCCGGGACGGGCGAGGAGCCGAACGAGTTCTACACGGCCGACCTCGTCCAGATCTACAAGGCCGAGCCGGACGTCAAGATCCTGCTCGATACGGCGCAGACGCTCGAGGGCGTCGCCCGCCACGCCTCGACGCACGCGGCCGGCGTCGTGATCTGCGACCGGCCGCTCGTCGAGGTCGTCCCGCTCCACCGCCCCACGCGCGGCAGCGACGATGCGGCGGCGGTGGCCGACCTGCTGGCCGTCACGCAGTACAACATGAAGGACGTCGAGACCCTCGGCCTCCTCAAGGTGGACTTCCTCGGCCTCTCGACGCTGACCGTCCTGCGCCGCGCCGCCGAGCTCGTCGAGCGCTACCACGGCGTGCGCTACACGCTGGACAACATCCCGCTGGACGATCCGGCCATCTACCAGCTCCTGTCGGCCGGCAACGTCACCGGCGTGTTCCAGGTGGAAGGCGCCGGCATGCGCAAGATGCTGCGCGAGATGCGCCCCAACCGCTTCGAGCACGTCGTCGCCGCCATCGCCCTCTACCGCCCGGGGCCGATGGAGTACATCCCGACGTACATCAAGCGCCTGCACGGCGA
>Ga0138256_10000214_pt1 | contig 68728 bp, 64 predicted proteins | sample KNB2016incub_MG_FD_105486 | JGI IMG/M metagenome (GOLD analysis project Ga0138256, IMG submission 105486) | Active sludge microbial communities from wastewater in Klosterneuburg, Austria - KNB2014incub_MG | ecosystem: Engineered > WWTP > Activated sludge > Unclassified | place: Austria...
GTTTCGACGGCGATAAAGAACCCGATATCGATCTTAACTTTGCTGGTGTATATCAGGCAAATGCACATAAATATTGTGAAGTATTATTTGGTAAAGGAAAGACATTTAAAGCGGGTACGATTGGGACCATTGCAGATAAGACGGCTTATGGCTATGTTAGAAAATATTTTGAAGAACGTGAAATTGATATCCACCGATATGAAATCGAACGGCTCTCACAAGGACTTACAGGTGTCAAACGGACGTCTGGACAGCACCCTGGAGGGATTATGGTCGTGCCAGCGGATCGAGACATCCACGAATTTTGTCCGATTCAGTACCCAGCAAATGATGTCAATTCAGAGGTTATAACGACGCATTTTGACTATCATTCTATCAGTGGAAGGCTTTTAAAATTAGATATCCTTGGGCATGACGTACCGACAACAATCAAGTACTTGGAAGAACTTACAGGCATTAATGTCTTTGATATTCCACTTGATGATCCGGCAACAATGAAAATTTTCACTTCAGCTGAACCCCTTGGTATTAAAGACCCTAGCTATACCCTCAATATCGGTAGTTTAGGCATCCCAGAATTTGGAACGAAATTCGTTAGACAAATGTTGCGCGACACAAACCCTGCAACTTTTTCAGATCTTGTGCGCATATCAGGTCTTTCACATGGCACGGATGTTTGGGTTAATAATGCCCAAGATTTGGTTCGAAATAAGACTGTTACGATCAAAGAAGTTATCGCAACGCGTGATGATATAATGAACTATTTGATTCATATGAAGCTTGAACCATTAACGGCATTTAAAATTATGGAAAATGTCCGTAAAGGAAAAGGATTAAAAGAGGATGATATCAAGGTCATGAAAGAGAACAAGGTCCCAGATTGGTATATCAACTCATGTCAAACCATTCAATACATGTTTCCAAAAGCCCATGCCGTCGCCTATGTCATGATGTCTGTACGTATTGCCTATTTTAAAGTGCATCATCCACTTGCTTTTTATGCGACCTATTTCTCGACAAAAGTCGACGACTTTGATGCTGAACTTATTTGTAAAGGGGCAGAAACAATTAGGGCAAAGATGAAAGAAATCGATGGCATAGAAAAACCAACAAAAAAAGAAATTGATTTACAAGGTGTTTTAGAAATCGCAGATGAAATGTACAGTAGAGGTTATGGTTTCATGCGTGTAAATCTAAATCAGTCTGATGCAGAACAATTCAAAATCGTAGGTGATAAGATTTTGCCATCATTCTTGGCACTTCAGGGTGTCGGTGCGACGGCAGCGGTTAGTATTGCTGCAATACGAGATGAACATCAAGAATTTTTATCGGTTGAAGATTTTCAAAGATTAACGAAAGTATCTAAAACGGTCATAGAGGCAATGAAGGTTCACGGCTGCTTTGAAGACATGCCTGAGGATAATCAATTGTCGTTATTCTCGTTTGCATAATGGCCTCTTTTATGCTATAATAAAGCAGTAAATAGATTTTTGACGGCAAAGAGTGGGGAATTCCCACTCTTTGTTATTGAGTAGGACTTAATAAAGTACAATATAGAGTACATATTCGATTTAGAAAGCAGGTGTGCATTATGAAAAAGAAGAGAGTTGTAGACGTTGTGGCAGAGATTTTAACGCCATTTGTTAAAACGCAAAACATGGAAATTGTAGATGTAGAATTTGTAAAAGAAGGCCCGTACCGTTATTTAAGAGTAACAATTGATAAAGACGAACCCGTAACTTTGGACGATTGTTCATTGGTAAGTCAACATTTAAATCAAAAGCTCGATGCATTAGACCTAATCGAAGAGCAATACTTCTTAGAAGTTACTTCACCAGGTGTTGAACGCGTCCTCAAAAAAGATAGCGAGTTTGAAAAATTCGTAGGTCAAAAGGTTCAACTTAAGTTATTTCATGCTTTCGAAGGCCAAAAGGCACTAACTGGAACCCTCATTGGTTTGATTGATGATCATATTGTCATTGAAAACGATCATATGGGCAGAGTGGAAATTCCAAAAAGCAAAGTATCGGTGACGAAACTCGTCGTCGATTTCGAATAGGAGGGATAACGGTGAAAACAGAATTATTACTCGCACTTGAACAATTGGAAAAAGAGAAAGGGCTTTCACTTGAAATGCTTTTCGATGTCATAGAAGATGCCGTTGTAAAAGCTTACAAGAACAATTTTGGTGCGACACACAACGTTGAGGTTCAACTTAACCGCAATACAGGGGATATTAATGTGTACTCTGTAAGGGTTGTCGCTGATGAAATGCTCGACGAAATCACTCAGATTTCAACTGAAGAGGCAAAAAAAATCGATGCTGAATATAAAGACGGCGATATTGTGAGAGAAAAAGTTACGCCAAGAGATTTTGGCAGAATCGCTGCACAATCCGCTAAGCAAGTGGTTGTTCAAAAGATTAGAGAAGCGGAACGCGGTGTGATTTACGACGAATACGCTAGCCGTGAAAGCGAAATCGTCAATGGCGTGATTCACCGTGTATCGAAAGGCATTGTTTACATTAGTCTCGGACGTACTGAAGCACTTATGAACCCAAATGAGCAAATTCCAAATGAAGAATACATTCAAGGTGAACGTATTAAAACCGTTATCACAGAAGTTAAAAATTCAACAAAAGGGCCACAAATATTCGTATCAAGAACGCACCCGGCTTTAGTGAAACGATTATTTGAACTAGAAGTACCTGAGATCTATGACGGTGAAGTCGAAATCAAAAGTATTTCTCGTGAGCCAGGTTCTAGAACTAAAATCGCTGTATATTCTCAAAACCCAGATCTCGATCCTGTAGGCGCATGTGTTGGACAAAAGGGACATCGTGTTCAAAACATCGTTGAAGAACTCCAAGGTGAAAAAATTGATGTCATCGAATGGAACGAGAATCCTGCCATTTTAATTTCTAACGCACTTAGCCCATCAAAGGTTATGCGTGTAGAAGTAGATGAGGAAGATAACTCAGCACTGGTCATCGTGCCTGACTACCAATTGTCACTTGCAATTGGTAAAGAAGGTCAAAATGCGAGACTGGCTGCAAAGTTGACGGGCTGGAAAATCGACATCAAAAATGAAACACAATATAAAGCTTATTTGAGAGAAATTGGCGAATATGAAGATGTTTATGGAGATGAAGACTAATTATGAAAAAATTACCCATGAGAAAATGTATTGGTTGTGGTGAACAAAAACCAAAGAAAGAATTGATCAGGGTCGTAAAAAATAAAGAGAACGAAGTGTTTGTTGACTTTGCAGGTAAAGCAAATGGACGCGGTGCTTATATTTGTAAAGATAAAAAATGTTTCGATATCGCTATCAAGAAAAACGCCTTCAACCGTGCGCTTGAAACTAAGATCGAAGATGATGTGTTCGAAAAGTTGAAGGAAAGGTTAGATGACCATGAATAATGTTTTATCACTTTTAGGATTCGCGAGGAAAGCTGGTCAATTGGTACCAGGGGCAACCCTTTGCGAAACAGGCATTAAGAGCGGAAAAATTTCTTTGCTGATCATAGCTGTGGATATGAATGAATCGACGATAGCTAAAATGGTGAGGTTATGTGAATCCGAAGGTGCAGCATATAGAATTATTTCAAACAAGGACGCTTTGTCAAATGCCATCGGCAAAGCTGGCTATGGATTGTTCGGCATAACGAACAAAAAATTTTCACGGGCTTTAATTGAAAAAATTGATGCTCTATAACCGGAGGTGACGCAATGTCTAAAACCCGAATCCATGAACTGGCAAAAGAACTACACGTTCCAACCAAAGACATAATAGATTCTGCCAATGCGCTTGGCTATGAGGTAAAAAATCACATGAGTGCGTTGGATGACCAGGAAATAAAACAATTAAAAGGAAGATTTATGAAGAATGCTCCAGAGAGTACTGAAACTAAGACATTAAACAAATCAGCAGAACAATCTGCTTCTGAACCAAAAGAAACGACGCAAAAACCAATTGCGCCAGCTAAATCGATAGCTGAGAAACCAGCAACTGAAACCGCTTCTACAGGCGACGCTAAGCCAGTTGGCGAAGTAAAACCAGCGGGTGAAAAACACCACAAGATTATTTATGACCGCACGAAAGAAATTCGTGAAGAAGAAAGTCGACGCGCCCAAAACAAAAGTTATGACAATAGAAATAAACCGTACAATAGCAATCGACCTGCAACGTTTGATGGGCGTCCATCAGCCGATCGATCAAATACAACGGATTCTCGTCAATCGACTGAAAGAAAGCCTTATAATGCAGGTTTTCAAAAGCCTGTTGAAACCAAACCTGCAGATGCTAAACCAGCAGACGTAACAACGTCACCGGTAGGCACAACTGACCCAACGCCAACGCCAACGCCAACGCCTGCTGAGAATAAACCAGCAATCGATTACAGATCTAATGAGCGTAGACCTTATGATCCCAATCGACCAGCTAGACCACCTTACGAGAAAAAACCGTATGACCCAAATAAGCCTGCTTATGAAAAAAAACCTTACGATCCAAATAGACCACCGTATGAGAAAAAACCGTATGACCCAAATAAACCGGCCTATGAAAAAAGACCGTATGATCCAAACAGACCGCCGTATGAGAAAAAACCATACGATCCCAATAAACCGGCCTATGAAAAAAGACCTTATGATCCTAATAGACCGCCTTATGAGAAAAAGCCTTATGATCCAAATAAGCCAGCCTATGAAAAAAGACCTTATGATCCTAATAGACCCCCTTATGAAAAGAGACCATACGATCCAAATAGACCCCCTAGACCTGTAGGTCCAGATGGCAAACCGATTTACAACAATGAAGGCGGCTATAAAGGAAACCGTCCTGCGGGACAAAGTGGTGGCTACAATAGACCTCCAGGCCAAGGCGGCGGTTATAACAGACCAGCAGGCGGCGGATATGGTGGTTTTAATAAAGATAAAGATTCAAATGGCCCAGGTGGTAAAAAGACAGATTCTAAAACAACTTTTGCATCTGAAATTCAAGAAAAGACACCTAAAAAGAAGACGCAAAAGAAGAAAGATGCGCCTATATTTGACAAGGATAAACTTGAAGCAAAATCAAAAAAAGCTAAAAAACTCTTGAAAGATGAAATCACAGGCGGTGAAGTTACGCCTAGAAGGAATTTTAACTTTGATAAAAAAGTCAAGCAAAAGAGTGGTCTATATAAAGAGAAAACAGAAAAAGAAAAATCAGAAAAACTTAATGAAATTCTTTTGAAGGAAAAAGTATTTGTACCTGCTGAGATGACCGTTAAAGAGTTTGCTGAAGTCATCAATAAAACAGCAACTGAGATTATCCTTAAATTGATGGCAATTGGTAATATGGCAACGCTTAATAAAATCATCGATTTTGAAAGTGCAGCGCTTGTTGCTCTGGATTATGATATCGAACTTGAAGTTGAAGACGTTGTTGAAGAAAATCAATTTCAAATGTTTGAACTAGATTATATTGATGATCCAAAAGACCTTAAGAAAAGAGCGCCAGTTGTTACGGTTATGGGTCACGTTGACCACGGTAAAACGTCACTTTTGGATGCTATTAGAAACACAGGTGTTGCAAGCGGCGAAGCTGGCGGTATAACGCAACATATCGGTGCTTCTGAGATTCATCACAATGGCGAGAAAATTTTATTCTTAGATACACCTGGTCATGAGGCATTTACATCCCTTAGAGCGCGTGGTGCTAAAGTAACCGATATCGCGATCCTAGTGGTTGCAGCAGATGATGGTGTTATGCCACAGACAATTGAAGCCATCGATCATGTTAAGGCAGCAGGTGTTCCAATTATTGTTGCCATCAACAAAATGGATAAACCAAATGCAAATCCGGATAGAGTGAAACAAGAATTATCAGACAGAGGCGTTTTAATTGAAGAATGGGGTGGCGAAGTTATTGCAGTCCCAGTTTCAGCTAAAACAGGTGAAGGTCTTGATAAGTTACTTGAGATGGTGTTATTGGTTTCTGAAGTATTAGAGCTCAAGGCCAATCCAAACCGACCAGGCATTGGAACTGTTATTGAAGCAAAAGTTGTTAAAGGTCGTGGAACCGTTATCACAGTCATCCTTGAAAAAGGTCAAATGGCAGTGGGTGATCCTGTTGTTACAGGTATTGCTTATGGTAAAGTTAAAGCACTTTATAATGACAAAGGTAAAAAAGTTAAGCAAGTAGGACCCTCTTCAACAGTTGAAATAGACGGTTTAAGTGAAATTCCACAAGCGGGTGAAAAAATCTATGTAACACCTGATGAAAAAACAGCGCGTATCATCGCTGACCGTCACGCGATTGCATTTAGAGAAAAATCACTCAATAAAAACCCTGGTGTTACACTTGAAGATATTTTCTCTCGTATTAAAGATGGCGCAATGAAAGAACTCAATATCATCATAAAAGGTGACGTTGTGGGTTCAGTCGAAGCGATTAAGCAATCACTTCTTAAACTTTCAAATGAGGAAGTGCGTGTGAATATCATCCGAGGCGATGTTGGCGCAATATCTGAATCAGACGTTATATTAGCCTCTGCTTCAAGTGCAATCATCATTGGCTTCAACGTGAGACCATCTGCAAATGTTACCGCCATTTCTGAACAAGAAGGCGTTGATATTAGAACGTACCAAATTATCTACAACGCAATCAATGACGTTGAAACAGCCATGAAAGGCATGCTCGACCCACTTTATAAAGAAGTGGTACTTGGTAGAATTCAAGTACGTGCAACGTTTAAAATTCCTTCAGGTGTTATCGCAGGTGGCTATGTCACTTCTGGTAAAGTTGAAAGAAAAGCACAAGTGCGCGTGATCCGTGAAGGCATTGTTATATTTGAAGGCAAATTGTCATCACTTAAACGTTTTAAGGATGACGTCAAAGAAGTTGCACAAGGTTTCGAATGTGGTCTTGGCATAGAAAAATTCAATGATCTTAAGGAACTTGATGAAATCGAAGCATTCGTAATGGAAGAAGTCAAACGATAATCCATTAGGATTGAATCTTGAAAAGGTGGTGTTGATATGTCCGTTGCAAGAGGTAAGAAAATCTCAGAAGAGATCAAAAAAATAGTCAGTCATATTATGATGTTTGAAATAAAAGATCCAAGAGTCTCCAAATTATCATCTATCACACATGTAGAAGTCACAAATGATTTACGTTTTGTGACCATTTACATCAGCGTGTTTGACCCTAAACACAACGTGGACGTTCATATTGAAGGTTTGAATAGTGCAAAAGGATTTATTCGTAAAGAGATCGGCAAAAACCTGAAATTACATTTCACGCCAGAACCAATCTTTAAAGCGGATGATTCAATTGAACATGGTATGCATATCAATGAAATTCTAAACACACTGGACATCAAACATGATGAAAAACCAGTGGATGAAGATTCAGATGAAGATGACTATGAAGATGAAGATTCAGACGAAGATGAGGCGTAATTATGAACCATGTCTTAGATTTAAAACGCATTTTACAAGATGCTTCTGTTAAGAACGTCTTAATACTGCCACACAATATGCCCGATGGTGATACCTTAGGTTCATGCATCGGGATGTACCACTTAGTTAAACAGTTTGGAAAAGAAGGGTATATCGTCTTAAATGACGGTATACCTTCAAATTTATTGTTTTTATTTGAAAACGTAGCAAAATGTCTAACGACTGAACAGGTTAAAGACATTACTTTTGATGCGTGTATAGCTGTTGATTGTGGTGAAACTAAGCTCTTTGAGGACCGGTTAGCCCTTTACCAATCAGGGCGCTTTACCATCAATATTGATCATCATAAAACCAATTCATTTTATGGACAGTTTAATATCATTGATAGTGAGGCTTCATCAACTGGAGAAATTGTTTATATGCTTTATGAAGCAATGGCATGCCCAATAAATCCCGTTATTGCTGAGGCTATATTTGCAGCGATCGTAACTGATACGGGCAGCTTTAGATATTCCAATACAAGACCCGTGACATTTAGCATCTGCCGAACACTTCAAGAAACTGGATTTGATTTCAATCGATTAAATGTTGAAATTTTTCAGAATAAAACATATGAGAAATTGTTACTACTCAATAAAGTGTTCGAAACGCTTAAATTGAAACGAGACGGCAAAATTGCGGTTATTAAATTGTCTCAAGAATTGATGGTGCAATTGAATTTAAATGAATATGACACAGATGGTATTGTTGAATTTGTTCGAGATATCAAAGGTGTTGAAGTCGTTGTCTTTATTAGATATATAGGCGACACTGCACACAAAGTATCCATGCGCTCCAAGTACGATTTTGATGTCAGTGAAATTGCGTTGAAATTTAAAGGTGGCGGACATAAAAAAGCAGCAGGTTTTAAAATGGATCAACCGATTGATGTCATTGAGTCGCTTGTTGTTGATGCAATTTGGGCTGCACTAAATTAAAAGAGGCGATAAAACTTTGGAATTAAATGGTGTCGTGGTTATAAATAAGCCACAAGATTATACATCGCATGATGTTGTCGCAATTATGCGACGCAAGTTACAAACTAAGAAAATTGGTCATACGGGTACACTTGATCCAATGGCGACAGGGGTTTTGCCAATCTGTATAGGAAGAGCCACTAAAATCGTCGATTTTCTCATGGATCGGAAAAAAAGTTATGCCTGTGAAATGCTTCTTGGTTCTGCTACGGACACGCAAGATCAATGGGGAACTGTCATTGATAAAAATGACAATTTTGAAATTTCAGAGTCAACCATTTTAGAAACCATTAAATCGTTTGTCGGTGAAATTGAACAAATGCCACCCATGTATAGTGCCATAAAAGTTGGCGGAGAGAAGCTTGTAGATTTGGCGCGACAAGGCATTGTGATTGAACGCGCGTTAAGGAAACGCACAATATTTGACATCGATCAAATTATTGTCAGACATCATACAATTGCATTTGAGGTGACCTGTTCTAAAGGCACTTATATCCGAACGCTTTGCCATGATATCGGCATTAAGCTAGGTTGTTTTGCACATATGACAGCACTAAATCGTATTAAAACGGAGCCGTTTGATTTGTCACAAGCAGTTACATTGGAGGCGCTTACTTTAGAGAATGTTCACGAACATATGATTTCTATTGAAGACGCACTGAGCTTTATGCCATCCGTTACAATTAAGGGGTCTCAAAAGTTAAATACATTGGTTAAAAACGGTGTACCAATAGATTTTTCAAGGTTTTTAAAAGAAAAGTTAAGCCTTTCATTCTACAAAATTTATATTGATCAAACATTTTGGGGAATAGGTGAACAGACCAGCGACGGTCTTTTTATGAGAAAAGTGCTTAGAGATGATTCTGAAGATGAAATAGGGTGAATAGATGAAAATATTTTTTGAACTTGAAGAAATAGATGCTAATATTGAACCAACATCGGTGGCGCTTGGCACTTTTGATGGTCTTCATATAGGACATGCTGAAGTATTGGAAATCATGAAAGCAGCAGCGGTCGAAAAGGGTTTGAAATCGTTTGTTTATACTTTTTCAAATCATCCAAAAGAAATTCTCGCACCAGATAACGTCCCTTCAAAAATAATGGATATCGATGAAAAAGTGCAAATTTTTGCGCGTATTGACGTCGATTACTTAGCGCTTATCAAATTTGATGAAGCACAAATTATCTATGAACCCGAGGCTTTCATTAAAGAAGTGCTTATTGATGTCCTTCACATGAAGCATTTAACGGTGGGGCATGATTATCGGTTTGGTAGAAAAGCCAGTGGTGATGTCAATATTCTTATGGCACTCGCAGAAAAATATGGGTATACGTATGAAATTGTAGAGCCAATTAAAAAAAATGACGTGCGCATCTCATCAACACTTATAAGAGAACTTTTACAAGATGGACGCATTGAAGAAGCTAACTTTTATCTTGGCAGAAAGCACTTTATTAAAGGGCTTGTCGTGAGAGGAAAAGGGGTTGGTAAAACACTCGGTTTTGCGACGGCAAATTTGCGTATTAAAGAAAATATTAGCACCATTAAACCAGGTGTTTATATCACTGAAACCATCTGGAAAGGTAAATGGTTTCCTAGTGTTACAAATGTTGGTTATAACCCAACATTCGAACTTACTGGCATTCACCTCGAGACCTATATTCTTGGCATAGATCACGATATGTACGATGAAACCATTGAAGTTCATTTTTTAAAACGGCTTAGAGATGAAATGAAATTTAACAGTTTAGATGATTTAATCGCAGCTATGGATGTAGATTTGGCACAAACAAGGGCTTATTTTAAAATGCCGCTCAAATAAGTACTGAATCAGCAAAATGTGCTTTACACGTGCCGATTCCAGTGCTATAATTTTAATGTTGTTTACCGTTTGCTTTGTTTATCGATGCTCCAACGATTTACTAGGCTCATGGCATATAAATAAAATTACCTTAGGAGGTACACATGATTACTAAAGAGAAAAAAACCGAAGTTATTGAGAAATTTAAAACACATCCAACGGACACTGGTTCACCAGAAGTTCAAATTGCGATTCTTACTTTTAGAATCAATGAATTAAATGAGCATTTATTGTCTCATAAAAAAGACCATCACTCAAGAAGAGGTCTTTTAAAAATGGTTGGTCAAAGAAGAAGCTTACTTAACTACTTAAAAGATACAAAACTTGATAAATACAGAGCGCTTATCGTTGAATTAGGATTAAGAAAATAATATCGAGAACTCTAAAGCTTGACGTCAGTCAGGCTTTATTTTTTGGGGTGGGTCTAAACAGTCCCCTTGTCAAATTAGCTCTTTCTATTTAACTATAATTTTAGTATAATAGAATAGACTTAAAACAATTGTACTTATTGGAATTTATCTTAATATCCTACTTATTTGAAGTGAAGGCTTTGTTAAAGCCTTGACTTGAAATAAGTAGGATAAATTCCGTAAAGTGGTTATGAAAATAGGAGGCTTTATGAGTCAAGAATCAAGTTGCCAAGCTTTAGGCGGCGACATCTTAAAAGAAACAAAGACATTCGAAACAGTTATCGCAGGTAGACCTTTCAAAGTAGAAGTAGGCAAAATGGCTAATCTAGCAAATGGTTCTGCACTTATATCTTATGGTGAAACAGTGGTACTTGTTACAGCGGTGGCTTCAAGAAAACCGAAAGCCGGTATCGATTTTTTCCCACTTACCGTTGAATTTGAAGAAAAATTATATTCAGTAGGTAAAATCCCGGGTGGCTTTATTAAAAGAGAAGGCAGACCTTCTGAAAGAGCTGTTCTAACAGCTCGATTGATTGATAGACCCATCAGACCATTATTTCCAGATGGTATGAAAAATGAAGTTCAAATCGTTGCAACAGTTCTTTCAGTTGATCAAGACTGTACACCAGATACAGTCGCAATGAACGGTGCTTCAATTGCTCTTGGCATTTCGGATATCCCATTTGGCGGTCCAGCAGGTGCTGTCACTGTAGGTTATATTGATGGTCAATACGTTTTAAACCCAACCATTGCAGAAAAAGAAGTTTCAACTCTTAACTTAGTGGTAGCTGGAACGGATGAAGCTGTCGTTATGGTTGAAGCTGGTGCGGATATTCTTCCAGAAGATGTTGTACTTGGCGCGATCATGTTTGGACATGATGCAATTAAAGAGATTTGCACATTTATCAATGGTATTGCTGCAGAAATCGGAAAAGATAAATTTAAAGTAGTTATTCCAGAAGTCGATCAAACTTTTGCAGAAGAAATTAGAGAATTTTTAACTGCAAAGATGAATAAACTTGTAAGAATCACGGGTAAGCATGAGCGTAATGAAGCACTTGAAGATCTTCAAGCGGAGCTTCTCGAGCATTTCCTTCCGACCTATCCGGAGAGCACAGATTTCTTCAAAGAACAGTTTAAAGCGATCGAAAAAACAACAATGCGTCAGATGATTGTCAATGAAGGCATCAGACCTGATGGTAGAACGTCAACTCAAATTCGCCCAATTTCTTGTGAAGTTGCTTTATTGCCAAGAACGCATGGTTCAGGCCTCTTTACACGTGGTTTGACACAAGCCCTTACCATTACGACATTAGGCGCACTTGGCGAATCACAGCGTATCGATGGACTTGATCTTGAAGAGACGAAGCGCTATATGCATCACTATAACTTCCCACCATTCTCAGTTGGTGAAACAGGTATGAGCAGAGTTAACAGACGCGCTGTAGGACATGGTGCCTTAGGTGAGCGTGCACTCCTTCCAGTTATACCTTCTGAAACGGATTTTCCATATACAATTCGACTAGTGTCTGAAGTTGTAACATGTAATGGTTCAAGTTCACAAGCAAGTATCTGTGGTAGCACCTTGTCACTATTAGATGCCGGTGTTCCAATTAAGGATTCTGTTGCAGGTATTGCAATGGGTCTTATTCAAGAAGATGGTAAAATTGAGATTTTAAGCGATATCCAAGGTATGGAAGATGCACTTGGCGATATGGACTTTAAAGTTGCCGGTACAAAAGATGGTATCACAGCACTTCAAATGGATATCAAAGTGGATGGTCTAGACAAATCATTGCTTGAAAAAGCGCTTGAGCAAGCACGTGTTGGTCGTTTACACATTCTTGGAAAAATGAACGCAGTGATTAGCAAGCCAAGAGAAGAGATGTCTCAATACGCGCCTCGCGTATTCCAAATTAAAATTAATCCTGATAAAATTAGAGACGTCATTGGACCAGGTGGTAAAGTGATAACGCGAATCACGTCAGCTTACAATGTTAAAATTGATATTTCTGATGACGGTTCGGTATTAATTACAGCGAACGATGGTATTGGTGGCGAAAAAGCGCTTGCTGAAATTCAAGGTATTGTAAAAGTCCTTGAAGTGGGTCAAGTGTATACGGGTAAGGTAACAAGAATCCTCAAGTTTGGTGCGTTTGTTGAACTTGGTCACGGAAAAGAAGGTCTTTGCCACGTATCACAGCTCGACACAAAACGTGTTGCAAAAGTTGAAGATGTAGTCAATATTGGAGATGTTGTTACGGTTAAAATCATCGAAATAGATGATCAAGGCAGAATAAATGTTTCTAGAAAAGTGCTTCTTGAGGAAAATAAATAAACCTAAAATCGCATGATTGACAGATAATTTCAAGCATATATAAAAAACCCTAGGCCAGATGCGAGATCGTAATTGACCTAGGGTTTGATGTGTCTTATCTGCAAATAAATAAGAGGTGAAATTTTGCATAAAAAAATGCAATTGGACAACGGATTAACCCTTGTCTATGAAAAATTAGACGGCTATAAATCAATATCTATTGGCGTCTGGGTCAAAACAGGCTCCGCAAATGAAAATGAAAACAATAACGGCATCTCGCATTTTATTGAGCATATGTTATTTAAAGGGACAAAACGACGCTCTGCAAAAGAGATTGCCAGCGTAATTGATGGTATAGGTGGAGAAATCAACGCTTATACGGCAAAAGAGTGCACGTGTTTCTATACAAAAACGCTGACTATGGACTTTGAAATTGCACTAGATGTCCTTTCAGATATGGTGATGCATGCCACTTTTTTAGACGAACACATTGAGACTGAGAAAACCGTTATTATCGATGAAATCAATATGTATGAAGATGCCGCGGAAGAGATTGTCGTCGATATTCTTAATGAAATTACATTTAGGGGACATCCCTTGGCATTTCCAATACTGGGAACAAAAGAAACCGTAAGTGGATTCACACATCAATCAATTGTCGAATACTTTAATAAGTATTACCATGCGGATAATATGGTGATATCTATCGCGGGCAATTTCGATGAAGCCATTTTGCTTGAAAAAGTAAATACCTATTTTGGTAAGCTTAGACGCGGTGTTGTTCCTAATATTAAAGGCAATCCGGATCCTGTTTACAATTGGAGTTTTGACTCAAAGAAGAAAGATTTTGAACAAATACAAGTTGCAATCAGCTTTCCAGGCATTAAATTTGATCATGAACTCAGCTATGAAATGATGGTCCTAAGCAATATTCTTGGTGGCACAAACAGCTCGAGGTTGTTTCAAACCATACGCGAAGACCGTGGACTCGCTTACTCGATCTATTCAGAACCCAATTTCTATGATGCACTGGGAACGCTTTGCATCTCCTTTGGTGTTTCAAAAGAAAATTTAGCAGAAACGATGACGCTTATCGTATCAGAAATCAATTTAATGAAAGAGCACTTAATCACGGAAGACGCGTTAGAACATGCTAAAAATCATTTGAGAGGCAGTTTTTTTCTGAACTTGGAGGGAAGCGACAACTATATGGACATGATCGGACGCATTGAATTATTTGCACATCGGGATAAAAACATAGACGATATGCTTGATAAAATTAATGGCATCCAAATGTCTGGCGTTACAAAGTTAATCGATCATTGCTTCGAAACAAATCACATAGCGCTCGCCATCGTCGGCGACATTGAAAAATTTGAAACCGAAGCGCTTTATCACACATTTTGCAACGCATTAAAAATGAAGCATTAATTTTATGCTGAAATAAACATAAGAAATAGAGTCAAGGGGGCCATATGAAAATTAAAATAGTGAATACATCTAAAAATCCATTGCCGGAGTATAAAACACTCGGCGCATCGGGGTTAGATTTGTTAGCGGACAATACCGTACCCATTTTCTTAAAGCCTATGGAAAGACAACTTATTCCTACGGGATTATTTGTTGAAATACCACTTGGTTATGAAGGTCAAGTGCGTGCACGCAGCGGGTTGGCAATCAAAAATGGAATTACCTTGGTAAATTGTGTCGGTACCATTGACAGTGATTATCGTGGTGAACTTAAAATTCCAGTGATCAATTTAAGCGAAGAAGCATTTGAAATAAAAAGTGGCGATAGAATTGCACAACTTATCATAGCAAAATATGAACGCATCGATTGGGATACCGTGGATGCCGTGGAAGAGACACATCGTGGCACGGGTGGATTTGGTTCAACAGGCGTTTAAAAATGAGGTGATCACTTGGCGACACGTAAAGGAACATCAAAATCAGCAAGTCAAAGAAAATCAACGGCATCAAAACCGACTAAAGTAGAGTTGCAACGCAATTACAAAATCAAATATGAACTCAAAATGATTTCACTTGCGGCCGTAACGGTGTTTATTATGATCAGTCTTTACACAAAGGCAGTAGGGGTCGTAGGACATACCATTACGAATACCATACTAGGTTTGTTTTCGTATGTCGGTTATGGGTTGCCCATCATTGGTTTCATTGTTGCCTTTGTTTATCTAAACCCAAATTTTAAACCAGCAAGGTTGCGCGTTGGAAGTGCGATGCTGTTAATTGTCATCGGCCTTTTGTTATTAACAACGCTCATCGCCTATGACGGTATTGAGCGTGACAAACTTGTTTTACGTGAGGGTTACGCCTCCTTTGAAGGCATTCAAGATGCTTTTACATTAGGCACAACTTTGGATGGTGGTGGCGTTTTCGGTGATGTGCTTTCCATTGCAGTGATTAAATTAATCGGAATGGTAGGGACCTATATTCTTATCATTGTGACCTTTCTTGTAGGTTTTATCATATTTACGAAAATTTCCATGATGGATTTGTGGGAACTTAAAAAGAAGACACAGATTGACCGCAAACAAATCAAAGATCAAGATCGTGAGATTGCGGCATCCATTTTACAAAGTAAAATGGATTTAAGAGACAATACGGCGGTCACTAAAAAAAGATTGGCAAAGCCTGGCGATATGGGCTCAGATCCAGGATTTTTAAGTGAACTTGAGAACATGAGGAGATTGAACAAGAAAAAAGATGTGAAAGTCTTCGATTATGATTCTTATGATAATGAAACATCCGTTGAAAAAGGCAAAGCAATCTTAAATGTTGAACCGCTTAAAGCGTCAGTTTCTAATCCATTTAAGCCCGAAACAGAAAAATCGTCAATCGACTTTTTTGATCATAATGATAAGAAAAGTGGAATGGCTGCAGGGACTAGTGAAAAGTTGAAAGAAGCTGACATTGATCCACAAACGAGACAGCGTGTTCACGATGAAATCAGGAAGAATACTCAAAAGTTGGTCAATATTTATGAATTGCCACCATTAGAGTTGCTTAATGCTGAAGTAAATCCACAATTGACGGAAGATAAATCAGAATATATTGAGATGGCAAAATTGTTAGAAGAGACGCTTAACAATTTTAATGTGGATGCAAAAGTTGTTTCTGTAAAACGTGGCCCATCCATTACAATGTTTGAAGTGCAACCGAGTCCTGGTGTAAAAGTCAGCAAAATTGTCGGCTTGAGCGAAGATATCGCACTCAATCTTGCAACGAGTCATGTCCGTATCGCACCGATACCTGGGAAAGTTGCCATTGGCATTGAAGTGCCAAATAAAGTGACATCTATGGTAACTATTAGAGAAGTTATCACGTCTGCAGAGTTTAAAAAATCAAAATCCAAACTAACCATTGGACTTGGAAAAGACATATCGGGCAATGCCATCATCGGTGACTTGTCGAATATGCCACATTTGCTCATTGCAGGTGCAACCGGTTCCGGTAAATCCGTTTGTGTTAATACAATTATCTCAAGCATATTATTCAATGCACGACCAGATGAAGTTAAATTTTTAATGATTGATCCAAAAGTTGTTGAATTGAGCAATTACAATGGCATACCGCACCTGATATTACCCGTTGTTACAGATCCAAAAAAAGCATCCATCGCATTAAACTGGGCCGTGAATGAAATGACAAGACGCTATAAGATGTTTGCGGAACAAGTGGTTCGAGATATGAAAAGCTATAATAAAAAAGCAGAAATCAATGGTCTAGAAATGTTACCACATATCGTCGTTATAATTGACGAACTCGCCGATTTAATGATGGTCGCACCTAACGTAGTGGAAGATGCTATTTGTCGTCTGGCACAGATGGCTAGAGCAGCGGGTATCCATTTAATTGTTGCAACTCAAAGACCTTCTGTAGACGTTATTACAGGCCTTATCAAGGCAAATATTCCATCTAGAATTGCATTTTCTGTGTCTTCGTCAATCGATTCAAGAACGATCATAGACATGGGTGGTGCAGAAAAATTGCTTGGTAAAGGCGATATGCTTTATTATCCAAGTGGTGCATCAAAACCAAAACGTGCACAAGGTGCCTTTATGTCTGATGAAGAAGTTGAAGCACTTGTTGGGTTTATTAAAAATCAAGACCATGAAATCCATTATAATGAAGAAATCCTTGATGATGTACAGACAATGGGCATGAATAATTTGGACGATATTGATGAACATCTAGAAGACGCAATTGCTTTTGTCGTCGAAACAGGACAAGCATCTGCATCGCTCATGCAAAGACGCTTTAGAGTGGGGTACAATAGGGCGGCAAGGTTGGTGGATTCCATGGAAGAACGTGGCATCATTGGTCCTTCAAGAGGTAGTAAACCGAGAGAGGTATTGATCTCAACGGACGAATTGCGCGCACTGAATGGCCTAGAAGCCTATGAAATGGCATACAATAGTGAAGACGATGATCCTGAAAACGATCATGATGATTATTAAGTGAGGAAAATATGAAAAAAGTTTTTATTGAAACGCTAGGATGTTCAAAAAATCTGAACGACAGCGAGATAATGTTAGGTATTTTAGACGATGACTTCGAACTATGCGACGATGTATCGGATGCAGAAATTGTTATTGTCAATACGTGTTCATTTATAAACGATGCAAAAGAAGAATCAATCCAAGCAATATTGGAACTATCAAAACTTAAAGAAACGGGTGCTTGTGAAAAACTCATTGTAACGGGTTGTTTGTCACAACGCTATCCAGAATCGTTGCTTGAAGAAATTCCTGAAATTGATGCAATTATTGGTACCAGTAATTTTCCTGAAATTACGAATGTTATCACAGACATCTATTCCGGTAACGCAAATAAAGTGTTTTTAAAAAATGTTGATTTTGATATTCCGGAATCACTTCCTAGAATTCTTACAACACCAAAGCATTTTGCCTATTTAAAAATTGCCGAAGGGTGTGACAATAAATGTACCTATTGTATCATTCCTAAATTAAGAGGTCGGTACCGTTCAAGAAAAATGGAAGACATTATTGACGAGGCGAGAGATTTAGCTGAAATGGGTGTTAAAGAATTGATGATCATCGCACAAGATACATCACGCTATGGTATGGATATCTATGAGGCACCGAAGCTCCATGAGCTTCTTACGGAGCTGTCAAAAATTGAATCTCTTAAATGGATCAGAGTGCATTATTCTTACCCAGACATTTTAGACGATACGCTTTTAAGTGGCTTTTTCTTAAATCAAAAGGTCGTCAATTATTTTGATATTCCTGTGCAGCATGCCAGCGATAATATTTTGAAGCGCATGAATAGAAAGACGTCTCAAAAAGATATTTTAGCGGTTATTGAAAAAATAAGAGCGAATGATCCAACCTCTGTCATTCGCACAACTGTCATTGTGGGCTTCCCAGGTGAAACCGATGCAGATTTCGAAATTCTTATGGATTTTGTTAAAAAAGTTAGATTCGATAGATTGGGCGCTTTTGAATATTCAATTGAAGAAGATACACCAGCAGCGTTACTCGATCTTCAAGTAGATGATGAAACTAAAAGGCTAAGAAAAGAAGCCTTAATGGAAGCTCAGATGTATATTTCAGAAGAACTTTCTTATAAAAAAATTGGAAGAGTATTGGAAGTCGTTATTGAAGAAGTCGCTGAAGAAGGCAAAATACTCGTTGGAAGAACCGCTTTTGATGCACCTGATATCGACGGCGTCGTCTATGTTCACACGGATAAAGCCATCGAATTTGGCACATTTGTCAATGTTAAAATCACAGACGCGTTAGAATACGATTTAATAGGGGTGCTCGATGATGAAAATGAATATTGCCAATAAGCTCACACTTTTAAGAATCGTCATGATTCCATTATTTATTTATCTGTTGCTAGAGGGATATGGGATCTTGGCACTCATCGTTTTTTCTACAGCCGCTTTTACGGATTATTTAGACGGTTATCTAGCTAGAAAATACAATTTGATCACTAATTTCGGAAAGTTTATGGACCCTCTTGCGGACAAGTTACTTGTAACCTCTGCACTTGTCTGTTTTGTTCAACTTGGGTTGTTAAATGCTTGGGTTGTCATTATCATACTTTCAAGAGAGTTCATCGTCAGTATTTTTAGAGCGATTGCAGCTGCTGAAGGCATCGTGATCGCAGCAAACTGGTGGGGAAAAGCAAAAACCATCAGCCAGATGTTTATGGTTATCGTTTTGTTATTGGGTAACTATCCATTTGAATGGATCAATTTTCCAATGGATCAAATTTTGATCATCCTTGCAACAATTCTTACAATTGTTTCAGGTTTTGACTATATTGTAAAAAATAAGCAAGTTTTAAAAGATTAACCAAACAGGTTGGCGTAATATTATTATGTCAACCTGTTGTTTATTTATATTTAATGAAGACGAACCTTGTTAGAAGTGACAAAAAATGGTATGAGATACTAATAAATTGGAGGCACTATGAAGGCAGGAATTTTAGCAATTGGCACTGAACTTTTGATGGGTCAGACAGTTAACACGAATGCAACTTACTTAAGCAAGCAATTGAACGATCTTGGTATTGGTGTTTATTACCATTATACAATTGGCGATAATCCAGAACGCATCAAGAAAGCATTAAGAGATATGTTGGAAACTTGTGATCTCATCATTACTACGGGAGGTCTTGGACCCACCCTTGATGATATTACGAAAGAAGTCATTGCTGAAACACTTGGACTTGAAATGATTTTAGACCATAGAAGTCTTGCAATTGTCAAAGACCATTTTAAAAAATTCAATCGTGTAATGCCAGAAAGCAATATTAGACAAGCCTATTTTCCTGATGGCGCAATCATTCTCGACAATGAAAAAGGCACTGCACCGGCTTGTATTGTCACTTTAAAAGAGGCAAATCAAGCAATCGTTGTTTTACCTGGTCCCCCTAGAGAATTGAAATTCCTTTATGAGAAATATGTAAAAGATTTTTTATCTGAGACCAATGCGCTTAAAATGCATTCCGTTTATTTAAGTGTTTATGATTATGGTGAATCCAGTGCCGAAGAAACGCTTATGGATCTCATCAAAGGCCAATCCAATCCAACAATTGCAACTTATGCTGGCGATGGGAAAGTATTAATTCGCGTAACGTCTTCTGGTCTCACACATGATGAAAATGTAGATGAGGTCAATCGTGTTGTTGCAGAAATTAAAAACAGGATCGGCAGTTTTGTCGTATCAGAGATGGGTGAAGACATTGACCAAGTCGTTAGTAACTTACTTAGAGACAAAGGATTGAAAATTGCCATTGTTGAATCTTGTACAGGCGGTAAATTAACAAGTGCTTTGGTCAAATATCCTGGGGCATCTGAGCTATTAGATGTTGGCATTGTAACGTATTCCAACACCTCAAAAGTGAGAGATGTAAATGTCAGCCATGATACTTTACAAACGTATGGGGCTGTTAGCCATCAAACCTGTTTTGAAATGGTAAAAGGGCTCATCGCAAAAACAGGAAGTGATGTTGGCATAAGCGTCACCGGCGTTGCAGGCCCAACAGGTGGCACACTAGAAAAACCGGTAGGTCTCGTGTATATTGGCATATCAATTGGCGGCACAATCTATACGTTTGAAAATAAATTTACTGGAGATCGTGAACTCATTCAAAACCGTTGCGTGATTAAAGCGTTAAAACTTTTGTATGATTATTTAATAAAAATGTAAAATATTGACAATTTATTATTTTCAGAATATAATAATATAAAGTAACTGTTTTCTTATCAGAATAAGTATGATACAATAAAACAGAACAAACGTTCTAATAATGAAAGTGAGTGTGTAAACATATGAGCGAAAGACAGAAGGCGTTGGACAATGTCCTTGGGCAAATAGAAAAGCAATTCGGAAAAGGATCCATCATGAAATTAGGCGATGAAAATGCAAAAATGAATGTTGAAAGTACCCCAACTGGATCTATTGACTTGGATATAGCGCTTGGTATTGGCGGTATTCCAAAAGGTAGAATCGTTGAAATCTATGGACCTGAATCGTCTGGTAAAACGACTGTTACCCTTCATATGATTGCAGAAGTTCAAAAAAGAGGCGGTCAAGCAGCTTTTATAGATGCTGAACACGCACTAGATCCCGTTTATGCAAAAGCAATTGGCGTAGATATTGACGAACTTATCGTCTCACAACCTGATACAGGAGAGCAGGCACTTGAAATTGTCGACGCACTTGTAAGAAGTGGTGCTGTTGATATTGTCGTCATTGACTCGGTAGCGGCTCTTGTGCCTAAAGCAGAAATCACTGGAGAGATGGGTGATTCTCATATGGGTCTTCAAGCACGATTAATGTCTCAAGCACTTAGAAAACTGACTGCGATTATAAACAAATCACATTGCACTGTTATTTTTATCAATCAACTACGTATGAAAATTGGTGTCATGTTCGGTAATCCTGAAACAACGACAGGCGGCAATGCCCTTAAATTCTATGCTTCTATTCGATTGGATGTCAGAAAAATTGATTCCATCAAAAGAGATTCGGATGTAGTCGGCAACCGTACACGTGTAAAAGTCGTTAAAAACAAAGTGGCACCACCATTTAAGCAAGCCGAATTCGACATCATGTATGGCGAAGGTATATCCAAAGAGGGCAGTATTCTAGATGTTGCAGCCAATGCGGATATCATCAAAAAATCTGGTTCTTGGTACAGTTATGAAGGCAATAAGATTGGTCAAGGGCGTGAAAACGCCAAAGATTATTTGATACAAAATAAAGAAGCGTGTCAAGAAATTGAAAATGCTGTCAGAAAGTTTTACAATTTAAATCCTGATATACCCAATGAAAAAATAAGCAAAGATAAAGCATCTCCTAGCGAGCCCAAAAAAGGGTCGAAAATTGATTCTTCTAAAGAATCTCAAAATACCGCTCTAAATGAAGAATAAAGTTTATACGCATAAAACCGTTATTGGTTTTGTGCGTTTTTTTATTCTGAGAAAATAACGGTTTTTATGAGTACAAATGTGTGCAAATCAGATATTTAGGGATTTTCAAGCCACTGGGAGTCTTGACATATTCCTGTAAAAATTATAAAATAAATTGTATAAGTGTATTTTCTAATATACATTAATTAAAAGACAGGTTAAACGGGTCTTAAAATTTACGTAAGGGGGTGAACGACATAAACGTGCCTATAGTTATAGTAATATTAATTGTTTTAGTTATTGGAGCGATTGCGTTTGGTATTGGATATATAGTTAGAAAAAGCACTGCTGAAAAAGAAATTTTAAGTGCTGAGTTCAAAGCTAAAGAAATCCTTGCAGAAGCATCGAAATCCGCTGAATCGGTTAAAAAAGAAAAAGTTTTGGAAGCTAAAGAAGAAGCACACCAGATTAGAAAAGAGATAGACAGAGAAACGAAAGATCGCCGTGCTGAAATCCAAAAACTTGAACGTAGAAATCTTCAAAAGGAAGAAGCGCTCGATAAAAAAGCTTTAAATCTTGAAGCGAAAGAAGAAAAAATCGCTTTAAAAGTGAAAACGGTTGAAGATAAGGAAGCAGAAGCAGAAGCATTATACGATCAACAGATTAAAGAACTTGAACGTATATCCGAATTGACTATTGAAGAAGCGAAAGGTCAATTACTTGCAGACGTTGAAAAAGAAGTAAAGCATGAATCTGTGCTACTTATTAAAGACATTGAAGGCAAAGCGCGTGAAGAGGCGAACAAAAAAGCTAAAGATATTTTAGCTTATGCAATTCAAAAATGTGCGGCAGATTACGTTGCTGAAAGCACAGTATCCCTTGTAAATCTTCCTAACGATGAAATGAAGGGAAGAATCATTGGTAGAGAAGGACGTAATATTAGAGCACTTGAAACACTTACAGGTGTTGACTTAATTATTGACGATACTCCTGAAGCGGTTATTCTATCTTCATTTGATCCTATTCGAAGAGAAATTGCAAGAATGGCTCTTGAAAAATTAATTATTGATGGTCGTATTCATCCAGCTAGAATTGAAGAAATGGTTGAAAAGTCCAAAAAAGAAGTGGAACAAATTATTAAAACTGAAGGTGAAAACGCTACATTTGATGTAGGCATTCACAATTTACACCCTGAACTCATTAGATTAGTAGGTCGATTAAAGTATAGAACAAGTTACGGACAAAACGTGTTAAAACATTCTATCGAAGTCGCACATCTTGCTGGACTTATGGCTTCAGAAATCGGAGCAGACGTAAAAGTTGCAAAACGCGCTGGTCTTTTACATGATATTGGTAAAGCCGTAGACCATGATCTTGAAGGCACACATATTGAACTCGGTATGCAGATTTTAAGAAAATATCGTGAGTCAAAACAAGTCATCCATGCCATGAGTACACATCACGGTGATTATGAACCAGAATCAATTGAAGCTATTTTAGTCACTGCAGCGGATGCACTTTCTGCAGCAAGACCAGGTGCTAGAAGAGAAACTTTAGATACGTATATCAAGCGTTTAGAAGCTTTAGAAAGCATCGCAAACAGTTACGATGGCGTTGAAAAATCATTTGCGATACAAGCTGGTAGAGAAGTTCGGGTTGTTGTAATACCTGACAAGGTTAATGATGATGACATGTTCTTATTAGCTAGAGAAATAAGTAAGAAGATTGAAGCTGAATTAGATTATCCAGGACAGATTAAAGTTAACGTAATTAGAGAATCTAGGGTAACTGATTTCGCAAAATAAAATGATAGAGTTATGATGTAAATTAGAAGAATTCGTTTATGAATTCTTCTTTTATTTTTTGCACAAGCTCAAGCGTGTTTATTACAATAATTGAAGGGTATATAGTCATTAATTATTCTTGAAACAATCGCAGTAAGGAGGTACTAGGAATGGACGTATTAAAAGTAGCAACAAGTTCGAATCCAAATTCTGTTGCAGGTGCATTAGCAGGCATTATTAGAGAACAAGGTCATGCTGAAATACAAGCGGTTGGCGCAGGTGCCATTAATCAAGCAGTTAAAGCAATTGCAATTGCAAGAGGCTTTGTTGCACCTAGCGGTATAGATTTGGTATTTATCCCAGCCTTTACAACCGTTGTCATCAATGGTGAAGAACGTACAGCGATTAAATTAATCATTCAAAAGCATAGTCAAAATTAATGGAGGGACTCAAGATGGAAGTTTTAAAAGTATCATCAAAATCAAATCCTAACTCTGTTGCAGGTGCTTTAGCGGGTGTAATTCGTGAACATGGTAGCGCAGAAATTCAAGCCGTTGGTGCAGGGGCAATTAATCAGTCTATAAAAGCCATTGCAATCGCACGTGGTTTTGTCTCACCATCGGGTATCGACCTAATATGTATTCCAGCTTTTTCGGATATTCTGATTGATGGTGAAGAACGAACCGCAATTAGATTGATCGTTCAACCTAGATAAATTGATTCTATTAAATTAAGAGCCTAATGGCTCTTTTTGTTTGTATTAGAAGTGTGAATGGTTTATAATTAAAAAGAAAGTGTATGTTTAGCGTCAAATAATATTAAATGTTCGTATTTAGGAGGAAAAATGCACGAATTTTATCAAAATCCATTAATAGAACGTTATTCTAGCGAAGAAATGCTTCGAATCTTTTCACCGGTCAATAAATTTTCAAATTGGAGAAAATTGTGGATCGTGCTTGCAGAATGTGAAAAAGAACTAGGCCTTATGATCACTGATGAACAAATTGATGACATGAAAGCGCATGTTTACGATATTGATTTTGAACGTGCTGCACAAATTGAAAAAGAAGTCAGACACGATGTCATGGCACATGTACATGCATTTGGTGAGCAATGTCCAAAAGCGATGCCGATTATACATTTAGGCGCAACCAGTGCTTATGTTGGCGATAATACGGATTTAATGGTTATGCGTGAAGGACTTGAACTTATCAGAGAAAAAATGGCAATATTAATCGATAAACTTGCTAAATTTGCAATGGATACAAAAGATATACCAACACTTGGTTATACGCATTTCCAACCTGCACAACTAACGACAGTGGGCAAAAGAGCGACACTGTGGATTATGGATTTAATAATGGATTATGAAGATATCGAAGTTGTTTTATCACAGCTTCAAATGCGAGGTGTCAAAGGAACCACTGGCACGCAAGCTTCATTCCTCAATCTGTTTGAGGGCGACCATGAAAAATGTGAAAAGCTTGATCAGATGATCGCAACACGTATGGGCTTTAAAAAATCGTTGGCAGTAACGGGGCAAACGTATACGCGCAAAATCGATGCAAAGATTGTTGGTGTCATTAATGGTATTGCTCTTTCGCTTCATAAAATGACGAATGATTTACGCATGCTTCAATCATTGAAAGAAATTGAAGAGCCATTTGAATCGAAGCAGATTGGGTCTTCAGCAATGGCCTACAAAAGAAATCCAATGCGAAGCGAACGCATTTCATCACTTAGCAAATATATCATGTCTTTAAATTTGAGTCCGCAACTTGTTGCATCAACGCAATGGTTTGAGAGAACATTAGATGACAGTGCAAACAAACGCCTTGCTGTTTCTGAAGCGTTTTTGGCGGTTGATGCATGTCTTGATATCGCTAATAATGTTACTTCTGGTTTGGTCGTTTACGAGAAAGTCATCGCCAAACATGTCCAAGCTGAACTGCCATTTATGGCGACAGAAAATATTATCATGGAAGCGGTTAAAAAAGGTGGCGATCGCCAAGTCCTTCATGAAGCCATTAGAGTTCATTCTATGGAAGCGGGTAAACGCGTTAAAATGGAAGGACTAGACAATGATTTGTTAACACGCATCCAAGCGGATCCAGTTTTTAATTTAAGTCAAGCTGATATGGATACATTATTAGAGGCTAAAGATTACGTTGGTCGGAGTCCGGAACAAGTTGTTGCGTTCATAAAATCCGAAGTAGATCCAATCCGTACCAAACATGAACATAGTCTTGGAAAAGAGGTATCATTAAAAGTATAATTTAACTATTGAACCGTTAAAGCCGTTTGTCAAAGATTAAATTAAATGCTTAAGAAGGATAATATTGGTTATATTATCAATATCATTAATCGCGGAGGTATTTTATGAAAAATCTGAGCCAATCGGCTTTTGATAATGCGTCACAGTATATTCTGAACAATGCACGTTACTTAGAGAAACTTGTTTATGGACACTATTTTGTAGCCCCATGTTCTGAAAAAATCGTTAAAGCTTATCGGATGTATCAGAACAAAGATGGGGGATACGGCAATGGTTTAGAACCAGATTTTAGACTGCCAAGTTCATCGCCCATGGCAACAGCGATTGCTTTAAATAGGTTGAGTCAATTTAAAGAGACCGTTGGTGCACAAGAACAAATTGAAAAAGCCATAAGTTATCTTGAAAGCACTTATGATGATTCAATAAAAGGGTGGGAGAGTACTTCGAAAATGGTCAATCTTTTTCCGCACGCGCCATGGTGGCATTTTGAAAAACCAAGAAATGGCATTCACGGTAACCCAAGCGCTGAATTATTGGGCTATTTAATTGAATTTGAGCCATTTGTAAAGGCATTAGATCTCGAAGCGCTTAGAAAAATATATATAGATTATATACTTGCCATGGATTCTTTTGAAGAACATGAACTTTATTGTATTATAAGACTGTATAACAGGATGTCAGACATCGAACAAGTAATTATAAAACATAAAATTACTGAAGGGTACAACAAAGTCGTCAATTTGGATATGAAGCAATGGGCAGGTTATGAGCCATATCCATTAAAATTTATCTCATTAACGGCACACGATTTGTTTGATAGTCCAAAAGAATTATTGATCCACAATATTAACTTTATTGTTAATAAATTGAATGACGATGGTGTATTTGCACCAAGTTGGTCCTGGACGGCTTATGAAGCTGAATGGGAAATTGCGAAACGTGAATGGTCAGGTATCCTGACGCTTGATGCTTTGTTGATATTAAAGCGATATGGCGCTTTTTGAGAGAGGTTTAATAAGCTTGATCTTTTAGTATTATCAAAAAAAATGTGTTATAATAAACAAGTCTTAAAAATGAAATAGTTATATTGACAGTTCGTAACCATCCTGTCATAAAACAAAACTAGGGAGGAAAAATGAATAAGAATGTAAAATACATTGTAAAGGCAGGGTTAATTGCTGCGCTTTATGTTGTTTTGGTGCTAATTTTCAACTTTAGCAGCTTTGGTCCCATTCAATTTAGAATTGCAGAGGCACTTACGATATTACCATTTTTTACAAGTGCAGCAGTTCCAGGACTTTTTGTTGGTTGTTTAATTGCCAATTTTTTAGGAGGCGCCGTTATTTGGGATATCATTTTTGGTAGTTTGGCAACACTGTTCGCTGCTTATATTTCATATAAATTACGTGAGCATGAATGGCTCGTTCCAATACCGCCGATTTTGATTAATAGTATCGTTGTTGGTATTATGCTAAAATATGCTTATGGTATAGAAGAAGGACTTTTGGTATTAATGGGTTCGGTATTTGTGGGTCAGTTTGTAGCGATATATATCTTCGGTATGGTTTTACTCAAAGCATTGAAACCAATTCGGAATATCTTTAACGACTAAATCATTGTCATTAAAATTTCCAATCGATTCTACAGCGTCACTATTAAGAGAAATGAAACAGAGCTGAAAAGTTCTGTTTTTTTTATTTTGTGGATCAATATAGCTATAGTCAATGTTAAAATGGTATGATACAATTAGATATAACTATTCCTCAAATGTATATTTAGGGAATAGTTGAAACAAACAACAAAGGAGACCATCATGAGCCGAAAAAAAATGACGCCCCCCACTGGATCAATGATTAAACCTAACCTTCAGGGTGTTTCTTCTAAACAATTAAAAATTCATAATAAATCAAATACTCCGGATAATATCATTATTAAACAGAATGAAATGATTCAGAAATGTCAGCAAATTGAAATGCAACTACCAGCTTTTATGTTTGATTACTTTTTGTATCTTAAAAATGCTGTTGCACTCAGTTCACGCGTCGCATATTTAAGTGATCTTTTATTCTTCTGTAGTTATCTGATTAACGAGAGACAATTTGGTTCAGTGAACACCCCTTCTGAAATCAATGAAGAAGATTTTATGAAGTTGACAGCAAAAGATATCAACCTATTTATTGGTGATTATTGCACACGCTATATTGTCGAATCAAATAACGTTGACTATATTATGGAAAATCATAATAGATCACTCGCTCGCAAAAAATCGTCACTAAGCGTCATGTTTAAATTTTTTTATAGAGATCAACTGATGGAAAAAAACATTTCAGAAGGCTTTAACCCAATAAAACTACCAAAACCGCAGCCAGATGCAATCAAAAGACTTGAAATTGAAGAAGTCACGATGATGCTTCATGCGGTTGATACTGGCGACGGTTTAACGGATAAAGAAAAACAGTATTGGGAGAAAACAAAACTTAGAGATAAAGCCATGCTCGTTCTATTTACAACTTATGGCCTTCGCGTAAGTGAAATTCAACAGTTAAATCTAAGTTCTTTTAACTATGCGCGTGGTGAATTCAAAATATATAGAAAACGTGGTAAAGAAGTAAATATGCCACTCAACCAATCTGCTCTAACGGTATTATATGACTATATTAAATTCGAAAGACCAGAAACATCCGATCATGATGACCCGCTCTTTATATCACTTCAAGGGTCTCGCATAACGATCCGAGCAATCAGAGATTTAGTAAAGAAGTATACATCAATTGCTATGCAAGCACCAAGAAACAAAGGCTACAGTCCACATAAATTGCGCGCAACTGCAGCCTCTTCGTTAATACAATATGGTTTTTCGATTTATGATGTTCAGAATTTACTTGACCATGAAAATGTTACAACGACTCAATTATATGCCGCACATAAGAAAAATGCCAAACGCGATGTTATCAACAATTATGAATTGTTGGAGGCTTTCAATAAGACGGATAAAGATAAAGATAAAGATAAAGATAAAGATAAAGATAAAGATAAAGATAAAGATAAAGATATAGAATAGAAATTAAACATATATGGTTGAATGATTTAAATAAAATGTGTATAAACACCACTCTTTTAATGGTTAGATAGTGGAATTACAAGAGATTGGCCAACTTGAAGTGCACTGCTTTCAAGTTCGTTGGATCGTTTTATACGGTAGATGACTTCTCTTACATCTTCTTCATAAAAGTTATATTTCGATGCGATGTCCCAAAGGGTGTCGCCTCTTACAATTTTTACGATGACAGACGCATGATTTGTTGTTGCATCAGACATGAACATACCTGAAATATAAGAAATGAAAGTACTGACAATGATCAAAGTAATAAGTGTCATAATGATAAATCGAGTGCGGTTAACGATATGTAGTCTCTTTCTTTTTCTCGCACCTGGATAATTTTTGATTTCTGAGTTCTTAATTTGATTCATACTGCTCAGCCCCTTTCATAAAAATATAACAAACGTACGTTCTGTTAATTTCATTATAAACGAACGTGTGTTCTTTGTAAAGAGAAAAACAGAACTAATGTTTGATTTTTTTTTAAGCTTATGTTATAATCACTTTAATAAATGAATTTGCTTTTCAGGAGGTATCAATGGGCGCTTCGATCTCAAAAAAACAACAATTAATATTAGATTTTTTAAAGGATGAAGTTTCTAAAAAAGGTTATCCACCTTCAGTAAGGGAAATTTGTCAAGCGGTTGGACTCAAGTCTACTTCTACTGTGCATACACATTTAACGAGACTTGAAGAATTGGGTAAAATTCGTAGAGACCCAACAAAACCTAGAGCTATTGAGATTTACGACATGGAAAATGCGCCAGTGGACAACGTCATCTCATTGGCTAGAGATACGCGTTTTGTACCTATTGTTGGAGAAATCACTGCGGGGCAACCTATTTTGGCAGTTGAAAGTATTGAGGAAACATTCCCTATTCCATCTGATTTTGTCGATGAAGGCATTTATTTTATGCTCAAAGTCAAAGGCGATAGCATGATTGAAGCAGGTATTTTTAATAGAGATTTGGTTCTCGTTAAGAAACAAGAGGATGCAAACAGTGGCGATATTGTTGTCGCGATGATCGATGATAGTGCAACTGTTAAAACGTTCTATAAAGAAAAATCAAGGGTTCGACTTCAACCAGAAAATGCATCCATGTCACCTATTTATGTGGATGACGTTCAAATTCTCGGCAAGGTTAAAGGCGTATTTAGAAAAATGTAACAGGCCATAATTAATATTTTAATATGAAAAAATCCAGTTGTTATCTGGATTTTTTTGCGTTATAGAGGGTTAATTATTTGTTTTTTTATAAAAATAGAGACCCCTTCAATTTTAATTTTCATAAATAAATGTTTATGACTGCTTAAGGTTAGGTATAAAAAAGTTAAATTAACATATAATGACATTTTAATGGAGGGTTTTTATGGATTACGTGACGGCTGTCATTCAAAAAATAAAAGAAAAGAACAAAGGGGAATCCGAGTTTATTCAAGCTGTTGAAGAAGTATTTGAGTCATTGATTCCAGTGCTCCAAAAGCATCCTGAATATGTTAAAGCAAATTTATTAGAACGCCTTTGTGAGCCAGAAAGGCAATTGCTTTTTAGAGTGACATGGGTAGATGATCAAGGAAATTTGCAGGTCAATCGTGGCTACAGAATCCAATTTAATGGTGCTATTGGGCCATACAAAGGTGGTATTAGGTTTCATCACACCGTTTATATTGGTATTATTAAATTTCTTGGCTTTGAGCAAGTTTTTAAAAATGCATTAACTGGCCTTCCAATTGGTGGTGGTAAAGGCGGTTCGGATTTTGATCCGAAAGGTAAATCAAATGGTGAAATTATGCGTTTTTGTCAAAGTTTTATGATGGAACTTTACAGGCATATTGGACCAGAAATCGATGTGCCTGCTGGCGATATTGGTGTAGGCGGTCGCGAAATTGGTTATTTATTTGGTCAATATAGACAACTTACAGGCGCTTATGAGAATGGCGTACTTACAGGAAAAGGATTGTCGTATGGCGGGTCGCTCGCGCGAACAGAAGCAACAGGATATGGTCTCAGTTATTTTGTTGAAGAAATGCTTAAAACTTCAGGACAAACAATAGCTGGTAAACGTGTTGTCATTTCTGGGTCTGGTAATGTAGCCACATACGCCTGCCAAAAAGTCACACAACTAGGCGGAAAAGTCATAGCCATGTCAGATTCAGATGGTTATATTTTTGATGAGGCAGGCATTAATTTTAAAGACATTAAAATGATTAAAGAAATCAACCGTGGTAGGATTCATAAATATATTGAAACACACCCAAACGCGGTTTACAAAGAAGGTTATAGAGATATATGGTCTCTTAAATGTGACATTGCACTTCCCTGCGCAACTCAAAATGATATTCTTATTGATCAAGCAAAACTATTGGTGGCCAATGGCGTGATGGCCATAGGTGAAGGTGCCAATATGCCTTGTTCTAATGAAGCGATTAAGTTTTTCTTGAATGCAGGCATTCTGATTGCACCAGCTAAAGCCGCCAACGCCGGCGGTGTAGCGACATCTGCTCTAGAAATGAGTCAAAATGCGACGCGTTATCACTGGTCTTTTGATGATGTTGACGCAAAATTAAAAAGCATCATGATTAATATTCATAAAAATTCAGAAAATGCTGCAAGAGAATATGGTTTTGGCTACAATCTTGTTGCGGGCGCTAACATTGCAGGTTTTATTAAAGTTGCAGATGCTATGATGGCCCAAGGCGATTATTAGAACTCTATATTATAAAGGGACACTTTCAATGAATGAAAATCATTGAAAGTGTCCCTTTGATATTTATATTCTAGATATTCCAGACGTGACAGCCGCTTTGTAAACGGCTTCCGCTACTTTTATACCGATTTCTTTGTTGAGTGCTGAAGGAATAATGCAAGATTCGCAAAGATCTTCAGGTGATACAAGATTTGCAATTGCATGCACGGCTGCGATTTTCATCGCTTCATTGATATCTGATGCGCGCGCATCAAGCGCCCCTCTGAAAATACCAGGAAAAGCTAACACATTGTTGATTTGATTTGGAAAATCAGAACGACCTGTACCAACAATTCGTGCCCCGGCTTCAAGTGCAAGATCGGGCATAATTTCGGGATCAGGATTTGCCATGGCAAATACGATAGAATCTTGATGCATCGATTGCACCATCTCCATTGTTACAGCATCTTTACTTGATACACCGATAAAAACATCTGCACCTACCAAAGCATCGGAAAGTGTTCCCTCTTCAAAGTAAGGATTGGTAATTAAAGCGATCTCATCTTGTACCCAGTTTTTTTGTATGACTTTTCGACTGATGATCCCTTTTCGATCACAGGATAAAATATTTTTTGCGCCAAGGTCAACGAGCATTCTGGCGATTGCATTACCTGCGGAACCAGCGCCGTTTATGACGATTCTAATGGTATCCAATTTCTTATCAACTATTTTCAGTGCATTAATAAGCGCTGCACTGACGACGATTGCGGTACCATGTTGGTCATCATGAAAAACTGGAATATCAAGTAATTCTTTTAGTTTTCTTTCTACTTCAACACATCGTGGCGATGAGATATCTTCAAGGTTGATGCCACCAAAAACAGGTGCAATTTGAACAATGGTATTTACAATTGTATCCACATCTTGAGATTCAAGGCAGATTGGAAAGGCATCAACATTTGCAAAAGCTTTAAATAAAATAGCTTTGCCTTCCATAACAGGTATCGCAGCTTTAGCCCCAATGTTTCCAAGTCCGAGAACAGCAGAGCCATCAGAGACGACAGCAACTAAATTGCCTTTTGCCGTATATTTGTAGACATCATCTGGTGTCTGAGCAATTTTACGACAAGGTTCGGCAACACCAGGTGTATAAGCGGTTGAAAGATCGTCTCGAGTCTCGAGCTTAACTTTACTAACAATTTCAATTTTTCCTTTAGCGCTTTCATGCAGTTCAAGTGCACGTTCATTAAAATTCATAGTGGGTCTCCTTAGAAAGTTATAGTGATGCCAAATTGGTCTTTATTAATGTGTGAAGGGATTTAATAACGCCAAATTTTGAGTGTTCATAAGTGAGCCCACCTTGAAAATAAGCGATATATGGTGGTCTAATGGGTGCATCTGCACTAAGCTCAATAGAAGAACCTTGCACAAACGCACCAGCAGCCATGATGACGTCACTACTATAGCCAGGCATTGCCCATGGTTCAGGCGTTACAAAGCTGTCAATTGGCGATGCAGATTGAATCCCTCTGCAAAATGCGATTACTTTTTCACCACTTCCAAATTCGATAGCTTGTATAATATCACTACGTGATGCTTCAGGTGTGGGATTGACCTTGTAACCCAAAGATTGATAAACACTTGCACATAAGATCGCACCTTTTAATGCACCGGACACAACTTTTGGTGCCATAAAAAAACCTTGAAGGATTGGTCGCGTCTGACCAAATGTTAAGCCACATTCTTTGCCAATCCCAGGAGATGTCAGACGTCCAGCAACCTGCTCGATCAAGTGTGCGTTGCCAACAATGTAGCCACCACTTAATGCGAGGCCACCACCTGGATTTTTTATTAGACTGCCTGCCATAAGATCTGCACCGACATCTGTAGGCTCTAGATATTCTAAAAATTCACCATAACAATTATCGACCATGACGATACAATTAGGCCTTTTTTCTTTGACAGTTTTAATGACGGTTTGTATTTCTCGAATTGTCAGTCCCCTACGCCAAGAATAGCCAGCTGAACGTTGTATATAAATGACATCAGCAGGTTCTAACGCCAGTTTTTTTTCTATGGTAGCGTAGTCAAAAGCGCCATCGTTCAATAATTCGATTTCAGCATAGTTGACGCCAATATCCATTAACGAAAGAGCGTTTGAGGGTGACAAACCGATGACTTTCTCTAAGGTGTCATAAGGACGTCCCGTGATGCTGAGGAGGTTGTGACCTGGTCTTAAAACGCCCGTAAGCATTAAGGTAAGCGCATGTGTACCTGAAACGATAATCGGACGAACGATGGCATCCTCTGTATTAAAAACCATTTTATAAACATTTTCAACGGCGTCTCTACCCATATCATCGTACCCATATCCAGTATTCCAGTTAAAGTGGATATCCGAAATGCGATTTTCTTGCATGGCATGCAGAACTTTTAATTGATTGTATTCAGCGATATCGTCGATTTGTTCAAATTGGTTTAAGATGCTTATTTCACATGATTCTACATATTTTACGACCGCTTTATCAACGCCTAATTTTTCATAATAAGTGTATTTTGAAAGCATGAAACCTCCTACTTGATGACATTGAGTGCATTGATTAACATGGGAATAATTTGTTTTTTTCGTGAAACCATATTCTCTATGAAAGTACCTTGATCCACTGACTTTCCAAAAGCTAGTGAAAGCAATCGATCATGTTTACTTTCGAAAAGCGTGTAAGACCCTTCTTTTATGATATCCGTAATAAGCATAAGGGTTAAGTAATGATCACGTCCTTCATGAATCGCTTTAATGAGATTTATATAGCTTTCTTTTTGCGCTAAAATCTCTTCAAAATCAAGCGTAAAGACTTGAGAAATACCAATTTTGTATCCATCTAGTATGAATTCTTTGAAATCTGTGTAGAACACATCCGACTCGGTTCTACCGACAAGAGATGTGCCACTTTTGAACATATCAAGGGCGTATTTATGCAGATCGACACCCGCAATTTCTTTGAGTTCTACCAAGGCATGCTCATCAAAATACGTGGTCGTTGGCGATTTTAAGAACAAAGTGTCCGACACAATGCCTGATAACATGAGACCAGCAAGATTTTGGGGAATCAAGGTACCTGTTTCTTTAAAGAGTTGAAAAATAATGGTGTTGGTACTGCCTACTGGCATGTTTCTAAAACTAATTGGTATGGCTGTATTGATATCGCCGATTTTGTGATGGTCTATAATCTCAAGTACCTCAGCTTCATTTAGACCATCTGCAGACTGTGCATATTCATTGTGATCGACTAAAATGACATTTTTCTTGCTTGGGTTTAGAAAATGTCTACGACCAATGATGCCGAGATATTTGCCTTTATCGTCTATGATTGGGAATTTAGAATGCTTGGATGTTTGAATGATCTCTTTACAGTTCTCAAGGTACTCATCCACTTTGAATTTAGTTAGATGCGCACTGTTCATGATTGTGTTGATAAAATTGGTTTGGTTGATCAATTTAGATGTTGAATAAGTGTCGAGAGATGTCCGTAATATATTGACACCACTCACTTTTGCTTTATCGATAATGATATCGGGTATTTCTAAATCCCCTGTTATGATAATAAGTTGCGCTTGCATTGTGATGGCATGCTCAATTAAATCATATCGATCCCCTGTTATGACGATGGAATCTGATTCAATGCGTTGTTGCTTAATAATCGTGTTATCATGAAACGCTGTAATGACAATGTGACCGCCGACGTCACTATGTCCATAGTTCAATATTTCAGCATTTAAATCTTGTTTAATATTATTATAGGTCGTTTTAATCGCATGATAATCGCCGTTGATTGCATTCATTGCAATATCCTTCATTGTGACAATGCCGATTAAAACGCCTTCAGAATCTACGATTGGAAGGGTTCTGATTTTATGTGTATTCATATGGTGGTATGCTTTAAGGATTGAATTAAAAGGTTTAAGTGGGATAATACGATCATAATCAAGATCTTTTATCTGAATCTTTACATTATCAATTAACCGAGGGGTATCAAATCCAAAATGATTGAGTACAAAATCGGTTTCTTTCGTAATATCACCGAGAATACAGGGTTCAGAATTTTGTCCAAGTGTATTTTTTAAGTATGATAAGGCAATCGCTGACGTGACACTATCCGTATCTGGGTTTTTATGACCAAAAATAAGTATTTTTTCTTCCATATTTATACGCCCCTTTCCTCTGTTTCAACAAGTATTATAACACAAAAGAGGATGCCTAAGCATCCTCTTTAATGGATCTTTCATTCGTAAGCACTTTGTGATTATTTTGTGACGGTATCAAGAACCAACGTAATCATATCGCCGAACGTACGCTCACGTTCCTCGGCAGTTGTTTCTTCCTGCGTGACGAGTGAATCACTAACCGTTAAAACACACAGCGCTTGTGCTTTGTATTTAGCTGCCAAGGTGTATAATTCAGCAGCTTCCATCTCAACAGCTAAAATATTATAATCAACGAGCTTTTCATTGCGATTGCTGTTGTAATCGTCATAGAAACTGTCTTCAGACAAAATATTGCCAACATGTACCTTTTGACCTTTTTCAAGTGCGGTCATGTAAGCATTATGTAGTAAGTCGAAATCCGCAATGGCTGCATAATTGACCGTTCCAAAACGCCTATTATTGAGGTTAGCTGTTGTACTTGCCCCTTGTGCCAAAATGACATCTCTTATTTTGACATGTGGTTGCATAGCCCCGCATGAGCCTACTCTGATTAGTTTTTTAACATCATAGAATCTAAGTAATTCATTAACATAAATCGATAGCGATGGCATCCCCATACCCGTTCCTTGAACTGAGATGCGAACCCCTTTGTAAATGCCTGTATAGCCATACATGCCTCTGACTTGATTGTAAATAACAGGATTTTCAAGAAACGTTTCAGCGATGTATTTGGCTCTAAGTGGGTCACCTGGGAGAAGAACAATATCAGCGATTTCACCGTGTTTTGCATTAATATGTGTACTCAATTTTCGTACCTCCAAATTTTCTCATATTTATTATATCAAAGACAGTTAGGGTTAACTATGTAAGGATACACAGTGATTGACGTCTTTGATGCAATTATACCCATTAAAATTTATAAGAACCTCCCAAATGAATGATAGAGTTCGCATCTTGAGAGGTTCTTTAAATGTTATATTGGATTGTGTTTGTTAATTTTCTCATGAGCAGATGCTAACATGAGTTTAATGCGGTTAATTTGATTAACTTCGCTAGCGCCTGGGTCATAGTCGATGGCAACAATATTAGATGCTGGATAACTATGTTTGAGTTCTTTAATCATCCCTTTGCCTGTGATGTGATTCGGCAGACAAGCAAAGGGCTGCATGCAGACGATATTGTCGACGCCACTTTGAATTAGCTCAACCATTTCAGCGGTTAAGAACCACCCTTCACCAGATTGGTTACAAAGTGAAAGATGTGGCTCAGCGAGTTTTGCGAGTTCTTTTATATGTTTTGGGGCTTCAAATCGTATGCTCGCTTTAAGCGCATCCACCATAGGTTTGCGGTAATAATCTAAAATGGTAATGAGCAGCTCACTTGTCAGACGTCCTTTTAATGAACCTGAAAGGTATTTATGTTTGATAACATTGTTATAAGCCGTATAGGCGAAAAAATCCACAAGGTCAGGCATTACAGCCTCAGCCCCTTCTCGTTCGATAAGTTCTACAATATTATTGTTGGCTGTAGGATGAAATTTTACGAGAATCTCGCCGACTAAACCAACTTTTGGCTTTATAATATCAAGAAGTGGCAGTGTGTCGAAATCGGAAACGATGCCCTTAACTGTTTTTGTGAATGTTCTTCGATCGCCTTTATCAATCGAAAGTTTACACACAGCCACCCATTTGTCATAAAGGGCAATTGCGGCACCAGGGGTAACTTCGTACGGCCTTGTTTTATATAAGACGCGCATGAGCAAATCACCGTAAAGGATGCTTTGTACCAGTTTTTCGACCACTGGTTTTGTGAGATTGAAGCCTGGATTGGTTTCAAGACCTAATGCATTGACACTTATTACAGGAATATGCGCCATATTAGCACTCGTCAGAGCTTGTCTAATAAAAGCAATATAGTTTGTCGCACGACAACCACCCCCTGTTTGGGTAATGATTAGTGCCGTTTTATCGAGGTCATATTTGCCTGAATTTAATGCTTTCATCATTTGACCAACAACGAGTATTGATGGAAAACATGCGTCGTTATTGACATATTTGAGGCCTTCGTCTATCGCTTTTGAATCGATGGATGGTAGAACCTCCATATTATAGCCTTCAGGTTTAAGCGCGCTCTCAATAAATTGAAAATGAATGGGCGACATTTGAGGTACAAGAATAGTATGCGTTTTGCGCATTGCTTCAGTAAATACAACACGTTCAGGTATTTGAGTTACAATTTCAGGAATAAAACACCTTTTATCGCGTTCGCCAATGGCAGCAATCAATGAACGTATCCTAATTCGGATTGCACCAAGGTTATTAATTTCATCAATTTTCAAAAGGGTACAAATTTTACCCGTTTGTTCTAACAGTTCTTTCACTTGATCCGAAGTGACGGCATCAAGGCCACACCCAAATGAATTCAATTGAACGAGTTCAAGATTGCTTTGTTTGGCGACATAAGATGCAGCTGCATACAGCCTAGTGTGGTAAACCCATTGATCGACAACACGAAGCGTTCTTGTGATATCATCTAAATGTTCAATAGCGTCTTCTGAAAGTACCGCAAAACCGTATGATTTGATGAGTTCAGGGATACCGTGGTTGATTTCGCCATCGATATGATAAGGACGTCCGGCCAGCACAATCCCCTTGATATTATGGTCTTTGATGTACTGAATCGCGTTTTCACCTTGTTGTCTGACATCTGACATATATTCTTTTTGAGCAGCATACCCTTTATCAACAGCATCATAAATCTCAGTTTTATTCAATCCCCACGATTTAAGTTCTTCAAGTAATCGCTTCTTCATACGATCAGGTGAATCAATTGGTAAAAACGGATGTGAATAAGAGATATTTTTGTTTTTTATGTGATCAATATTGGTGCGTATCGTTTCGGGATAGGATGTAACAACAGGGCAATTATAATGGTTATTGGCATTTTCGTCCTCTTTTGTATTATAAGGAATGCATGGATAAAAAATGCGATCTACTTTGCGGTTAATTAGATCTTCAATATGGCCATGAACGAGTTTTGCAGGATAACAAACGCTTTCTGAGGGTATGGTTTCCATCCCCAGTTCATATATTTTTCTAGAAGTTCTCGTCGACAGTTCTACACGGTATCCAAGTGTTGTAAAAAAAGCCGCCCAAAATGGATAATCTTCATAGATATTAAGAACACGTGGTATGCCAATTGTGCCTCTTATAGCGTCTTTTCGAGAGAGAACAGGGTAATCAAATACGCGGTTATATTTGTATTCGTAAAGGTTCGGTAAATTGTTAGCTAGGACAACTTCGCCTGCCCCTCTTTCACACCGGTTTCCGGATATGTAATGTCTATTGTCCGAAAACTGGTTAACGGTGAGTTGACAATGATTGCCACATAGTATGCAGCGTTTCGATTCAGTTGTCGTCGTAAAATGATCGAGTGCATGATCCGTTAGCATTTCTGTGACATAACGCACATCATTATCATAGCGTTCTTTCGAGATTAAAGCCGCGCCAAATGCACCCATGATGCCTGCGATATCTGGCCTTATAACTTCTTTACCTGACATTCTTTCAAGGGATCTTAAAACAGCATCATTATAAAATGTACCCCCTTGAACGACGATTTTTTCGCCTAGATCTTCGATGGAACGCATTCTTATAACTTTAAAGAGGGCGTTTTTAACAACAGACATTGAAATACCTGCAGAAATATCGCCAACAGTAGCCCCTTCTTTTTGAGCCTGCTTGACTCTAGAATTCATGAAGACGGTACAACGTGTACCAAGGTCTACAGGGTTTTCGGACATTAGGCCAAGTTTTGAAAAATCCTGAATGGTATGGTTGACAGAATTGGCAAACGTTTCGATAAATGACCCACAACCTGATGAACAGGCTTCATTAAGCATAATTGAGTTAATCACGCCATCATGGATCCGTAAACTTTTCATGTCTTGACCACCAATATCTAATATGGAATCGACACCAGGTAAAAAATATTCGGCACCTTTATAATGCGCGACGGTTTCAATTTCGCCATGATCGATTTTTAAAGCAGCCTTAATTAGACTTTCTCCATATCCCGTAACCGTACTATATACGATTTTCGCATCTGCATTTAAAGAATGGTTGAGTGATTGAAGCGCGAGAATCGTTGTACGAAGTGGATTGCCTTCGTTTGAACCATAGTGTGAAAAGACCAATCGACTTTCAGCGTCAATCACTGCAATTTTAGTCGTTGTAGAACCTGCGTCAATACCAAGATATAAATCGCCATGGGCATCGGCAAGATCACTTTTGGCTACTTTATGTTTTGAATGCCGTTCTTTGAATGATGCGTAATCCGCCTCAGATTCAAAGAGCTTTTCGAGCCCCCCTTCTGAATCGGGACCCTCGCAATAAATGTTAGGCATTCGCTCATAAATACAGTGAACATCAATCGATTCGACAGTGCTAGATGACAAAGCCGCACCGAGTGCAACAAAATACTGTGAGTTCTCAAGTGTAACGCTGTCTGCATCATCTAAATTAAGTGTAACTTCAAAGCGTTTTTTAAGCTCTGAAAGAAATGATAGAGGACCACCTAAAAAAGCCACCTTACCACGAATGGGTTTGCCACACGCAAGGCCGCTGATTGTTTGATTGACAACTGCTTGTAGGACGGAGGCTGCTATGTCTTCTCGCGAGGCACCTTCATTGAGTAAAGGTTGAATATCCGTCTTTGCAAACACGCCACAGCGCGATGCAATTGGATAGATCTCTGTATGATTTTTTGCTAAAGCATTAAGACCTTCTGCGTCTGTTTTGAGCAATGATGACATCTGATCAATAAATGAACCCGTGCCACCTGCACAGGTGCCATTCATACGCTGCTCGATGATTGACCCAAAGTACATAATTTTGGCATCTTCCCCACCGAGTTCAATCGCTACATCCGTCTCAGGTGCGTATTTTTTTATAGCTTTCGAACAGGCAACAACTTCTTGAATAAAGCCTACTTTCAAACTTTCTGCAAGGCCAAGGCCTGCAGAGCCAGTTACCATAAGTTTTAGCGTCGCATTGCTAAGTGTTCCCTTTGCATCTTCAAATAGTGCTTTTACTGTGTTTTTAACATCCGAAAAGTGTCGGCGGTAATCTTTAAAAATAATCGTATCGTCTTCATCCAAAATAATCATTTTGACAGTTGTAGAGCCTACGTCTACGCCTACGTTGTAAGTATGGATCATATTGACACCTCGGCCAGTTGTTATGGTTATTATTAAGTACAAACTATATATTATTATAGCCTTATTTAGAAAATATGAAATAGAAATTTTTTCTGTATATGAATTATAAAAGACATAAGTTTTCACTTATGCCTTTTAAATCTAAAAAGAAGCAATACAAGTCACTTCATACGATGAAATGAGAAATATATTAATAATCAGATTGGCTGGTTTTACTTTGATTTACGATAGCGATAGATGCTGAAGCACCAATGCGTGTGGCACCTGCTTTGATAAATGCCATGGCTGTTTCGTAATCTCGAACGCCGCCTGAGGCTTTGACTTCGAGTGCATCACCAACGGTTTGTTTCATAAGCATGACATCTTCTACAGTTGCACCACCTGTACTGAAACCGGTTGATGTCTTAACAAACTGAGCACCAGCAGCCTTTGCAAGCTCACATGCTATAACAATTTCTTTTTTTGTTAAAAGACACGTTTCAAGAATTACTTTTAGGATGGCTTTACCGCGAATTGCATCTACAACCGCAGCGATATCTGCTTGTACAAAATCGAATTTTTCGTCTTTAAGTGCGGATACATTGAGTACCATATCGATTTCATTTGCACCATCTTCAACGGCTTTACTTGCTTCTGCAGCTTTAATGAATGTTGTATTTGCGCCAAATGGGAATCCAATAACAGATGTAACTTTTACATCTGAACCTTTAAGTTCTTGGGCAACGAGAGAAACGAAATACGGGTTGACACAGACAGAAAAAAAGCCATATTCTTTTGCTTCATCACATATTTTGATGACATCTGCATCGGAGATATTTGATTTAAGTATGGTATGGTCAATTGTTTTTGCTAAGTTCATATCATTCACCTCAGTTAGTTTTTCATGTTTATCATATCCAATAGATACCCAAACGTCAAACTCGAAACACGTTTTTTAGCATAAGTTCACAACGTAATTATTCGAAAAATGGATTATTTGGTATAAACAGATTCCTGTAGGGTCGCAATGTAGGGTAAGTTTCTATAACGTTCGGCATAATCAATGCCATAACCAACTATAAATTCATCAGGAATTTGATAACCGATATATTTGACAGATAATTGCGCGATGCGTCTTTCAGGCTTGTCAAGCAACGTACATATTTCAAGACTTCTTGGTTTTCTTGATCTAAAATTCTCAATGAGATATTTGAGCGTTAGACCTGTATCAATGATGTCTTCAATAATGATGACATCTCTACCTTCAATGCTATAATCTAAATCCTTTAAGATTTTGACGACGCCAGAACTCTCCGTTGAATGGCCATAGCTCGAAGCCGCAATAAAATCTATCAAAATTGGAAAGCTAATTTCTCTCATTAAGTCACACATAAAAACGTTTGCACCTTTTAATACACCGATTAGCAATAAATCTTTACCTTCATAATCGGCGGAAATTCTTGCAGCCAATTCTTTGACTTTTGCTTTTAGGTCCGCTTCTGAATAAAGAATATCTTTTACATCATTTTTCATTTGTTTTCTCCTAAATTTACCATATTCCGATACAGAGACATCCGTTTCGGGTACCGTAAATATGATATCACAAATGCTAACGTATAAAAATAAATTCTTTTTCGCCCATTTTAATTGCATCACCATTTTCTATAATATTTTCACCGATTAACCGTCTGCCGTTAACAAATGTACCATTTGTAGAATTAAGGTCCTTGATCTTCATCTGATAACCCTCTTTAAATAGTAATGCATGCTTACGGCTGACGGATGCAACATCTAGAAAAACATTGCTACTTTCATCACGTCCAACGGTGTTGAGATCAAAATAAAGTTTATGGCTCTCAAGTGGATTTGATTTGTTAAGTAAAATTGGGTATGCCGTATTGTGAGACGTGATAGAGGGCGCCATCTCTTCTTGAACCATACTTTTAGGCGTTTTAAATAGATGCCAAGGCCGTTTAGTGTCATTTTTTTCGGGTTCGTTTTTATGTAGCAAAGCATATATGTTTTCAAGTTTAAAGCACTTCTGAGTGAGCGCATCAAATGTGAACGCACTTAAAGTCACAATAGGTTTAATCACTCCGGATTCTATGAGCACATGCCTGATGAGGTCAATGGGACCATAGACAGGATGAAAGCTTTTATCTGGGATATAACGCCAATAAAAAGCATCAAGCATAGGGTCAAAATAGATGGCGCAGGGTGAAAAATCAACACGGTTTATAGTGAGCAGATGTTCCTCACAAATTGTTTCTAAATGTAACATGGCATCAATTAGACCGATTACTTGATGCTTCTGAAAATAATTCAAAGTCAGTAAATCTTGGACCGTTTGCATGCGTTCATGCTTGAAATAACTCAGATACTTGATGGTTTCATCAATGGAAGGCTCAACATAAATTTCTTGAAACACCTTTAAACAAGAATGTTGAAGCATATCAGATTCAAAAGTCATGAAATTACATTGGGAAATTGGCCGTGTATCGCCATTTGACTTAATGGATACTTGCACGGGTTTAGGTGAAATCTTTTGCATTGTATTTTCCATAATCATGTCCATCGCATCACGGCTTAGTAAAGAGTTCATTAATTTGATTGTTTTCTTTGATGCCTTCCGTTAGTTCTGTAAAAAATGAAACGGCAAAACTTCTAAAAAGAAATGCGAGTCCTATGAGAACGGCAATGATAATTACGATTTCAATTGTGCCCATTCCCTCTTCTTTTTGGATAAATTGCTTTGATTTTTCTTGAATGCTTTTTTTAATGCCAATTAAATGCGCGTACCTTTTCAAAATCATAGTGACATCCTTTCTTGATAAACTATTTATCAAAGTATCATGATGATGGGGGTTAAAACGACAACAATAACGCTAATAAGTGACAACATAAGTAAAAATGTGAGTTGAATGGTAATCGTTTCGGATTTTTTTCGAACGCGAAGGAGTTTCATTTGCCACAATTCATCGTGATATTTTTCGAGAGCAGCAATTGTACTTTGACTTCCAGTGATGTGAAATTGATTGATCAAACGTACAAAACGCCATATTTCTTTTCTATCTTGAACGGTAGCATATTGATTCAATGCTTGAACGGCATTACTTGTAATGGTGAGCTGTTTCATTAACTGAGTATCGCGACACTGTGTGTTGAGTGTTAACATAAGCGCTTTATCGAGTGTGACCCCTGCCCCATAATTAATTAAAAACTCCTGAATAAAATGAGGCAGTTCGGCTTCAAAAGGTAAAATTGCCACTTTTTTCTTATAGAGTCCTGCTCTTTCAAACCAAGCTAAATACTTATTGCGTTTTGAATCAATTTTACAATTTACAGTGTCAATTAGGTTTTTTAATTGCATATTGGCCTCTATAGTTTGAATTTGATAATATGTTCTGAGATAATTTTCATTGCGAGAATCAGACATAAAGCAAATGTCATAACAAGCCTGCCTGCGGCTGTTTGATACAGTATCGTCATATAACCTGGTGATGAAAATCTAATAAACAAGACAATGCACATAGGTGCTAAACACAAGATTGTTTGTTCTAGTTTTTTTTGATAGATCACCATCTCTATTTCGTTATTCACTTTGTGTTTAAGATATAGTTTATCAATTGTAATCCCTGTGATAATGGAAGGGTTTGATCCTGTTTCTTTACTAAGTTGCATCATTCTTGCAAAGCGTGTGGCTTCATAGATTGGAAATGATTCGCATAGCTTTTGGTAAAGGGATTCGACGTGTAAACCCATCTGAATCGAATGGTTCAGTTTTTTTATCACTTTACTTGAGTAGCTTAAATCTTCTTTTAACACGATTGAAGAAGTAAGAATGGCTGTGTCAAACCCCATGCCAATACATAAGTTGGCGTTAATTTGGTTTAAAAAATCGATAAAGGCATCTAAGTAGTAACCGTCTAGATTTTTATGGTAATAATTTTTTTTCATTACAATGCCATAGAATCCCATTAAACACAAAAACAACAAGAACACGCTGTCGTAAAACGCAATGACTGCAAGACTGATAAAAAACAAGTCAAATAAGATTCGGTACCAATCCAGCATTTCCCGTTTACGATGGCTCAAAAACATTTCGATACCTCCTCAATTTTGATTGGTTATTAATTTTGTGAATCATATCTTCAAAGTGTGTGCGTGAATCATGTTCTTCAGAGTAAATGTTGTTAAGGACGTAATCCGGGCTACCTTTGACCACTTCACATATCTGCGATACAATCCTACGGCCATCGGGTAGTTTTTCTAGAAAAACTAAAAAATCTATAGCAGAAATGATTTGTTTCCGTATGAGGAGGTGATTGATCGCGCTATAACTGCTAGCAATGACTTCAAGGCGTGTGAGCATATCGATGGCTGAATTACTATGCCCTGTTGATAAAGAACCATCGTGCCCAGTATTCATAGCCTGGAGCATATCGATGACTTCATCGCCCCTTACCTCGCCGACAATGATACGATCAGGTCTCATTCGAAGTGCATTTTTGATCAAGTGACTCATGTCGATGACACTTATAGCGTGGTGTGATTTACGTGTTTCCATAGCAACAACATTTTCATGATAAATAAGAGAAATTTCTGCGGCATCTTCAATCGTTACAATACGTGCATTTTTATCGATAAATGATGAAAGGCAGTTTAAAAGCGTCGTCTTCCCTGAACCCGTGCTCCCACATATAAATAAATTAAATTTGCTAAGAATTAAACATTCAAAAAGCTTTGAAACAGATGGTGTGAACATTCCTGACTCAATTAGATCGGCACTGCTGCTCAGTGCCTTTTTAAATTTTCTTATTGTAATAATCGGCCCATTTAAAGCAATGGGGTCCAAAATGATATTGACTCTTGATCCATCATTTAACCGTGCGTCAAGTGTTGGTGAACCCAAATTAACTTCTCGACCGACTTGAGCGCAAATCTTGTGAATCAACTGCATAATCTGGTCTTTACTTTCAAAACATAAGTTGCTTTTGTAAAGGTTGCCGTTTTTTTCGATGAAAATGGCAGTTACCCCATTAATCATTATTTCTGTTATATCCGAATCATCAAGCAAAGGCTGTATAAGGTCATAACCAAAGATAGAATCATAAACTTTTTGATAAAGAATTTTTTTGTCTGTAGTGCCTAGTTCTGACAATGCACTTACTTTAGTTTGAATGGCTTCTTTAACAAGCGATTCTTGAAAATCAACAATTTCATTGAGGATGGCACGTTTAATAGACTCAATTTCAATATAATGTGTCGTCATGGACCACCTCAACGTTTTTTGACATCAATATATGTTTTAAATAAGGCTCAAGTTTGATTGTGGGGTCATTCTCAATGAGAATAATCGTATCTGCGAGATCCACGATCGCCCCATCAAGCATGCCTTTTAAGCATGAGCTGACGATTAATAGTCGACACTTAGCTTTAAGTTGGTTTAGATATTGAATCAAATCAAGTGTCGGTGGGTTCAGGTAGTCCTGTATATTCGTAATGACGTCTAACCGCGCGTGGTTAACGATTTTATCATCTTCTCGTGTAAGACTATCAAAAAGTGAAAAACGCGAATTTGGACTAAAATCAAGCGAAATAATCGTATCAATGACATATTTTTTTGAAACAGTCTCAATAATTGCTTTATTCTTGGTACTTGGTGTCACAAATCCTAAGAATGTGATGGGAAATGCCACATGTGCCATAAGGGTTAAAATATTTTTTGTACTTTGAAATTTTAGGATATATCGGACGTTGTCGCTCTGTTCCGACGGGGATCTATTTTTATCAGAAAGGACAATCACTTCTCTTGCGTGATTAAACAAATCTTGAACGCAATCGTAATCAGATGCGTCAATGATACAATCATATCCAGGTTGAAGCATTGCAACCTCAGATAGTTTAATCACTTGAAGATTTATCATGTTTCTTTTAAGCTGTGAATAAAGTTTTTTAGTATAAGCATTTTCGATAAGATATTGCATATGCGCTCCTGACCGTTAAAGTGACTATCATAATAGACAAATATCCAAAAAAATAAAATACCATATTCTGGTAAAATTATTATACATCCAAAATATGGAAGTATCAATAGAAAATACCAAATTATTCCAAAAAACAAAAAAAGACCCTAAACAATGACGTTTAAGGTCTTTTCAATCGAAATTTTAAAAGCGCATATTAGCTTTTTTTATAGACAGATTTAGCGGCAACAACAGGTGCTTTTTTACCATACGGGAACTTGTTTCTGTAAATCTTCTCGTTTTTTTTCCATAGCGACATCCCATAAAAGGTGCCGAAAACAATGAAAAAGAAGAGTGAAAATAACGCTTGAGAAACGTTATATTTGACAGTATCATCAAGTACGGTATTAAGTAAAACCATTATGACGGAGTAGATGACGAATGTTGGGAGTCCCCAAGTGAAGGCACCAAATTTAAGTGCGAATTTCATTTTACCCGCTTCACTATTTTTTTGCCATCCATCCAAGACAAGCTTTTCATTATCGCGTGCTCTTTGTTTCCGCTTTGCTGCTTTGTCGTCAGAGCTGAGTTTAACCTTTTTTTGCATTAATGCCTCCACCTTATCATGATTTACACAGGATGTGTTTTTTCTTTAGTGTCCACCAAATCTGAATCAATATTATAGAGCGATGCTTGTCTAAATTTAAAATAATCCAGTGCAACATTGGGAAAAAGAACATAAGACAACACATCTTCTTCCTCTTCAATATACGCTTTAATCTTCTCTCTTTCAATAGCCATTAATGGTTCAATAAGATCAGCTGGTCTACAAGTAATAACTTCTTGATTGCCAATAATCTTTTCGATAATCTCGGGTTTGATGGCAACAGAGGGTTTACCGTACATCCCTCGGACGTATTCTTTAATCTCTTTTGGTACCATTTTATAACGTTCACCCATAACGACGTTTAGTACAGCTTGTGTTCCCACCATTTGACTGGTTGGCGTTACAAGTGGCGGAAAACCAAGGTCTTCTCTAACGCGTGGGACTTCTTTAAGGACATCTTCGTATTTATCAAGTGCATTTTGTGCTTTGAGTTGTGACACGAGATTTGAAAGCATGCCGCCTGGTACTTGATAAATCAATGCGTTGATATCAACACCTAACATTTTAGGATCTAATAGACCTGAATCAATGGCTTTTTCTCGAATTGGTTGAAAATAAGTCGTTATTTTATCAAGCATTTTAAGGTCGAGGCCTGAGTCATATGGCGTGCCTTGTAGTGCGGCAACCATAGGTTCTGTTGCGGGTTGAGAGGTACCAAGTGCAAATGGCGAAATGGCTGTATCGATGATGTCAACGCCAGCTTCGATTGCTTTAAGATAAGACATACTCGCAAGACCACTCGTGTAATGGGAATGAATTTCAAGCGGCACAGAAATATTGCTTTTAATTGCCTTGACGAGTTTTTCAGTTTCATAAGGTGTTAAAAGTCCAGACATATCTTTGATACAGATTGAATCAGCACCCATCGATTGCATGTCTTTGGCTAAAGCCACATATTTTTCAATGGTATGAACAGGACTAATTGTATAGGCAATCGCTGCTTGTGCATGTGCACCTTCTTGTTTCGTTGTTCGAAGAGCCGTCTCAATATTTCTCAAATCATTTAAGGCATCAAAGATTCTAATGATGTCGATACCGTTTGAAATAGAGCGCTTAACAAACTCTATAACAACATCATCCGGATAATTTTTGTAACCAAGAAGATTTTGACCGCGAAGCAGCATCTGTAACTTTGTATGTTTTACATTTTTGCGAATAAGTCTTAATCGTTCCCATGGGTTCTCATTTAAATAACGCAACGAGGCATCAAAAGTAGCACCACCCCAGCATTCAAGCGCATGGTAGCCAACTTGATCCATCGTTTCCAAAATTGGAAGCATATCTTTTGTAGATAATCTTGTTGCAATCAGTGATTGATGCGCATCTCTTAATATAGTTTCAGTAATCTTAATCTTAGACATGATTAACCCTCCTACTGGTAGTCATGAAAATTCTATCATTTGTACAAAATTCTGTACAGGAGATTGCAAAAGTGATAGACTAAGCTTAGTTTATTTAATAAATATATTCGATGAATAACTTTATTTAATTAGGGAGAATTTATGGATAGTACAGATATACGCATATTAAAAATACTTCAGCAAGAAGCACGCATTTCGATGAAGGAACTCGGACTTAGAGTGAATCTTACTTCTCCAGCCGTATCGGAACGCATTAAGAGATTAGAAGAAAGTGGTGTTATCGAAGGGTATGCCGCAATTGTGAATCCCAAAAAACTTAAATTGCATGTTGAAGCAATCGTGCATGTTTCTATGAAAGTCAGTGCACATGAACGCTTTAAAAAAATGGCTATTGAAGAACGTGAAATCATAGAATGTCATCATGTCACTGGTGAAGATTGTATGACTGTCAAAGTCGTTTGTGAAGATACGCATAAGCTCGAAGAGATTCTTAACAAAATACAAGCTATTGGTGATACGAAAACGGCCATTATTCTCTCTAGCCCACTTAAAAGAAAAGCAATTGTCCCACCCAATGATGAAAATATCTAAAAAAAAAGCCTCTAGCTGTCTAGAGGAAATAGGGGGGGAATGTTTAATAGACCATGGAGAAATTGTCTTCTCAAGTCTGTTAATTTTATACCCCACCACTTATTTTTTATTCAAAATAATAATTTAAAAATTAAATATTTATAGTTCCACTTGAAAGCCCGTAAAAGCATAATTAACCTTTTGCGGGAATTTTAATTTTAGCCTATGATAGCCATCAATGCCGGTACAATGGTTGACGTAAATGCTTTCAATACCGAATCGGTTGAATTGCATAAGATGCTGATCAAGATGTCTTAAGAGTTCGCCACTAAAGTGCATGCCACCGATAACATAGTGAATGCTATGGTGGTTATTTTTTTCAAATGCTGTCTTCAAAATATTGAGAATACCTTTGTGGGAACATCCCGTAAATAAGAAATTTTTCTTACCTTCGGTAACCATCATGATAAGTTCATCGGCGAAGGGATCTTGAATCAAATTCATTGAATCTTTCACAAAAAACTTAGAGGTGTCTACCAAATCGTTAGAATACACATGAATGTTAGTAATCAGTTTGATGCCTTCTGAAATCTCCGTATCTTTTTCAAGAAGAATAAAAGTATTTGGATAATCATCAACTGGCTTTTTAAGTTTAAAACCTATAAAGTGCTGGATTTCATTAGTAATGGATAGCTTTTCACCAAATGCTTTAGGCTTTAAATAAATGGTTGCGGTCTGGTTGATTTCGAGAAATGCTTCAAGACCCCCACAATGGTCATAATGACCATGACTCAAGATCACATAGTCAACATCATTTAAATCTTCGGCGAGGTAGGAAGCATTTGCTACAAACGCCTTAGTCTGGCCAGTGTCAAAAAGTATTTTTTTTCCATGTGTCTTAACCAAGAACGATGAGCCGTGTTCTCCGATCAGACCTTCTCCGTACACGAGATTGTCGATGAGCGTAACGAGTTCCATTTAATTCTCCTTTACGTGCTAAATTTAATCCATGTAAGTGTTTACGATTTGCCATTTTAATGTGTCATCTTTTTCGAATGTGTATTTGAGTAGTGCATAACCAAGGATATGGCCATCTTCAAAATAACCGAAGACATATTGTTCGTTAAGTACAACTGAATATTCTGGCCACCATTTCATAGTGCCGCCCAAAACGCCCTTTACAGGGAGCAGTTCATTTTGGGTTGCAAGATTTTCAAGAAGCGATCGAGGTGTTTTAAAACCATGACTTGCAAGTCCTTCAAGTACATAATCAGGTAAAGTAAAACTCATTTCTAGCTTTGATTCAAGGGTATCGTATGCCAAGTCCCTATCAGCGATAATTGCATCATAATCCACAGCTGTTTGAGCGACCTGTTTAATTAAAGCTTCTTTTTCTTGATTTAAGGTAGCAATTTCGCTCGTCTGTGTCGTGTGAATACGTTCGAGATTTGTGATTTCAGATTGTAAGCCTTCAATATCACGTGACTGGTTGTTAATGTTGATCAGTAAGCTTATTGTAACAACCAATGCAAGTAGTAGCAGCGTAAAGATTAAAATTACATGCTCTTTTAACATCGTCGTAAGTTTTTCCATTGTTTCCTCCTTCTGTTGCTATAATCTTATTTTATCACAATGAATACACAAAAGAAGGGGCTGAAACCGATGTAATATATATTTAATGAAGTGGTTTCTATTTTATCATTTTGATAAGATCTTTGATAACTTCGCCGGCAATAATCAAGCCAACAACAGAAGGTACAAAAGCGATACTTCCAGGCACTTGCCGTTTTGTACGACCGGTAGTTGTTGGATTTAATGCTTCGCTTTCTATAGGTTTCAATGCAGGTTCTTTGGAATAAACCACTTTCAAGCGATCGACACCTCTTACTTTAAGTTCTTTTCTCATGACTTTTGCAAGAGGACAAACGGATGTTTTTTTTATATCAGATACTTCAAACTGAGTCGGATCGAGTTTATTGCCTGCACCCATGCTACTTATGATGGGGACGTCCATTTGGTTTGCCATTTCTATAAGTAATATTTTAGAGGAAATCGTATCAATGGCATCGATAATATAATCGAATTTTTTAAAATCGATATTTGGTGCTGTCTCTGGACCAAAAAAACATTGGTTGGCTTCAACAATGGCGTCTGGATTGATTTCTAAAATGCGTGCCTTCATAACGTCCACTTTGACTTGACCAACCGTTTTGTGTGTGGCGATGAGTTGTCGATTAATATTGGTCAAACAAACAGTGTCATCGTCGTATAAATAAAATGTGCCAACACCTGTACGGGCAAGTCCTTCAACGGCATAGGAGCCCACACCACCAACGCCAAAGATCGCAACACAGGCCTCTTGAAGCGTACGTATACTGTCACTTCCAATTAATAATTCTGTTCTTGTAAACTGATTTAACAAAGTTAATCCTCCTTTAAAAAAGAACCCTCATAGATGAGGGCTCAAAAATTATCTTTATGTGTGAATACGTAATTTTTCAATCCTATTGCGATCCACTTCTTCTATAACAAACTTGATGCCACCGTATTCAATGGTTTCATTTACCTCGGGAATATAACCAAACTCGCCTACGATAAAACCGCCAATCGTGTCAAAATCTTCAGACTCAATACGCACACCAATCATGTCATTTAGCTCATCGATACGTGTGCTACCTTCAACGATGTATTCATCTTCTTTGATAACTTCAATATCTTTTTCATGATCGTCATATTCATCGCGTATGTCGCCAACGATTTCCTCAATGAGGTCTTCCACAGTGACGATACCCGCTGTTCCGCCATACTCGTCTAATACGATGGCCATCGGAATTCTATGCGATCTTAACTCCTGAAACAATTCGGTTGTTTTTTTATACTCAAATGTGAAATAAGGTTCACGTATATAATCATGAATGTCGAATATAGTGTTTTCTGAAGCTCTAAAAATTAAATCCTTGATATACAAAATACCGATGATGTTATCGGTTGTCTCCTGATAAATCGGAAGTCGAGAAAATTGCTCTGTTTTAAACGTTTCAATGATTTTTTCATAAGTCGCGCTGACTTCTATAGAAGCCATATCCGTTCTTGGGGTCATCACATCGCGTACCTGTGTGTCACCAAATTCGAACACGTTGTAGATCATCTGCTTCTCTTCGCCTTCAAGAACGCCTTCTTCATGACTGACATTCACCATGGTTTTAAGTTCATCTTCAGTTATAAAAGGTTGCGTACGACCAGGCTTACCACCTAGCAATTTAATAAGACCATTTGTGACGAAGAGAAATATCGATACGAGCGGATTGAAAATAACAATAAAAAGAGTAATAACTTTCGCAATCTTCAAAGAGATAAACTCTGAATGCTGCGCTGCAAGAGATTTTGGTGTGATTTCTCCGAAGATAAGGACTAAGATCGTCATTGCGGCAGTAGCAACTGCAACCCCTGTGCTACCGAGATAATCGATGGCCAAAGCAGTAGCAAGTGCGGAAGCACCAATATTGACGAGGTTGTTTCCTACTAATATGGAGCCCAATAATTTGTTTGGGTTTTCCACCAATTTACTAACGGTTTCAGCACCTTTGACTTTTTCATCAACGAGATGCCTAATCCTGATTTTACTGAGTGACATTAATGCTGTTTCTGATGCTGAGAAAAATGCGGACATCCCAATCAACACCGCCAATAGTATGAACTGCCAACTCGCGCCTGCTTCCAAAAAAAACCACACTCCTATTTAAATAATCAATTTGAGACCTTGACCTTTTTTTGATCAACGGTTAGTTTTATACTTATAAATTATATCATAAAGAATCTCACATCCGCAACAGAATACAGTAAAACGCTACTAAAACTTAAAGAGAATCCATCTACAATTATCAATTTCATATTTAATAACAATCGTGCGAAGTGTCTTTTGCATAACACACTGGCAAGTGAATACAAACATTTTGTTGCCAGCCAGTTTTTCAAATTCACGTGTGATAACCTTATCAATCTTGATTACTAAGTTTTCCCCCGCTTCATCCACCAATCTGAAGCGCATGGGATTTGGATAACCCTGCTGGTCAAACCAACAGAGCACATCGATTTCTTTTCTAACAACTTTCATACCCCTCACACCTTTATCTTTTTTTCTACTGTAAAGGGTTATAATCCCTTTACAAAATACTGCTCATGATTGGAAAATCGTCATCGCCCACGCCGCCTGTCATGGGCTTTATGCCACTACCCACAAAGCATCCGCGCACGAGGGCCTTTGGCTCGAACCGGCCCCTAATCTCATCGATGACGGTATCGAGCCTATTGTTTTTGTCTTTGCTGTAGTCATCGAAGAAATGCATCTGCACAAAGTCATTTTCACAAAATTCAGCAACGCGCACACCAAGATGCCTTATAGGTGTCCCATCCCATATAGCATCAAAAAGCTTTTGAGCAACTTTATAAATTTCAGTCGTATGGTCCGTTGGGATATCAAATTTTTTTTGGTGGCCCGTACTGATAAATTTGTGTGTTTTATAGCTGACGCTGACGAGGCGCGCAAGATACTGGCTGTCTCTAAGCCGCATCCCTACCATCTCACAAAGACTGAGGAGCATAAGATGCGCTTCTTTTCGATCGTCGATATCAAAAGGAATCGTTGTTGAATTGCCAATGCTCTTAACGACGAGTCGCGTGCTTTTTTTGACCACTGAATCTTCGATGCCATTTGCATAGTTCCAAATTAAGACACCCTGTGACTTGAGTGTCGACTTTAGGACGTCAAGGTCATAATTGGCGAGATCGCCAATGGTTTCTATGCCTAAAAAATTCAATTTTTCAAGTGTAGCACGACCAACCATAAAGAGATCGCCTACGGGAAGTGGCCACATCTTTTCAGAAATGTCTTCAGGGTAAAGTGTGGTTACCCCATCAGGCTTTTTCATGTCACTGGCAACTTTTGCGAGGAGCTTATTACTTGAAATACCAATACTAACGGTAAAACCAAGTTCTTTTTTTACGCGCTCGCGAATGCGGTTTGCTATTTCAAGTGGGTTGCCAAAGAGATGCGTCATATCCGTAAAATCTACAAAACATTCATCAATGCTATAGCGCTGAATCATTGAGGAGTACTCACCAATAAGGGCCATAAGCGCATTGCTTGAACGTAAGTACAAATCATAATGCGGTGGTACAACCGTCAGTGTCGGACATTTCTGAAACGCCGCCATGAGACTCTCTCCTGTTTGAATCTTGTAAGGCTTTGCCGCATGACTCTTTGCGAGTATAATCCCATGACGTTTGACAGGATCCCCCCCAACGGCTGATGGAATCGTTCGAAGATCCAGCGTTTCGCCATGTTGTAAACGATGCACGGCCTCCCAAGATAAATAAGCGCTGTTGACATCTATATGAAAAATAATTTTTGACATAAGCACACCTTCTTATTGGAAAATCAAATGAAGTAAAGAACATTTTAAAAAAAGAACATACGTTTGTTTTAATTATACAGAACATACGTTCTAAAGTAAATAGCAAGCAAAAAAAAGTTTTTCAAAATGATGTGTCATCTTGAAAAACTTTTTTTAAATTAAAGTATGTTATTTATAGGTCTGTATTATCTCTGATGCAAACTATCCGTATAAAAACCATAAACACCCATTTTTTGTAGTTTGACTACGGAATCAAAAGCATTGATGGTATGGACATACGTTGTGATGCCAAGGTTCGAAAGCTTTTGTGCGAGACCCGAGTAAACCCTATCTTCCGCCATGGTCACCGCATAAAGCGCATGTGTTCTTGCAAATTCTAAAATGCTCGCATCGGTTCTGTAATTGACGTAAAGGCTGTAAATGATATTGTCATAGCCGCGTTGTTTCGCAAACAAATATTGATATTCGCTGAAGACTTGTGGGTAAAACCTATTTTGATAGTCAGGATAGTGCTCGGCTATGTACGTTAAAAATTGAATATTATTACTCTTAGTGTCCGTAATGATCTTGAGTTTTGGATTTTGAATCAAAAGGTCAACGAGTCCTGATAAATCCAGTGGCGTCATCCCATACTTAGACGTAGAGGCTATGAAGGCCTCCAGTGTCGGCAAGCTACCACCTAGAAACGTAAAAATGTTCCTAACGGATCCCCAATCATGTGCTAGAACATAATGCCCATCGGCCGTTTTTAGAAAATCAAGCTCCATCATGTAAGCACCATCTGCAAGGGACGCCTCTATGGCTTCTTTTGAGTTTGAAACCATGATGCCTTGCCACGTGCCCCCTGCATGTGCAATAAAAGCAGGTTTTGTCTCATGCAAAGTAGCACCCTTTTGAAAACTCAAAAGAAGACCCGTTTCTGTAAAAGTGAACTTGACGCCCCAATAGCTGCTTAACGCATTGATTGAAAGATAGGACCTTCCATTTACAACCGAGAATTCACCTTCTGCTGGATAAGATGTTTTACCTATTATGAAGGCGTTCAACTTAAGATTATAAGTGACGACTTTTCTATTTAACAAAATATGTGTCAAACCAAATATGGTATTGTAAGTGACTTTGCCCCCTAAACTTGGGATGACATCATCAATGGGCACGAGAACATCACCGTTTAACGTTTCAATAGTGTGGTCCGTCTTAACGAGGACCTCATGCGTGGGCAATCGCACGATTGTTTCGGTGGCGAAATCAATGTTTCCTGTAGTTCCAATCACTAGAGCGGTTATAAACAACATGAAAATGTGTGAAATAATTTTCTGAGTGGTCATAAAACCTCCTATTTTTTCGTAAATGTAAAACTCAGTTGACTTTGATGTAATCATAAAGACTTAAAACTTCATCGAGAACCTTGGTGCCAACGTGTTTAAAGCCAAGGGATTCGTAAAAGTGATGGTTTCGCAAATTTTTGAAAGGTATATCAAGCGACCATGTTGAAGCGGATGGATAAAGCGTTTCAAGCATATGCATCGTCATCTTCCCGAGTCCCAAGTTTTGATACCTTGGGTCGATGTAGATTCTAGCGAGATGACATGCGTTTTCCATCTCGTTTGTACGCACATCAACGGCACCAATCAACTTGTCATTTTCATAGAGGGTATAATAATCGTGTGTCTGAATCTTCAAAAGAATGCTTTCCAAACTCTCGTTTGTAGGGCAATCACTTCGATTGCCATAACGTATGATATCCTCTTCAAAAGCCTTCTGCTCAATATATTGAAGTGCAGTGGCATCATGAACGTTAGCTTTTTTGATATCGAATTTGATGTGCTTTCGGTGGTCATGCAAAGCGAGCCACTGAGAACGCAGGAGCCCATAATAACCGAGATCGTGAAACGTGCCATCTTTATAGATGCTTTCTTTTAAGACACCTTCAAAAATCATGCCACATTTTGCCATAATTTTTCCAGAGGCTGGATTGACAGCGAAGTAGCGTCCAATCACTTTATTGACGGCAAGTGCTTTGAAGGCGAAATCGATGGCGAGCATTGTACCTTCAGTTCCGTATCCGTTATTCCAATAGGCTTTACCGATCCAGTAACCAACTTCCGCATCGTGCTGTGTTAAATTTTGACCAATTGAAAGACAGCCTACGAGTGTGCCTGTATCTGTGACTTCGATGGCCCATGTATAGAAACCCTTTTCATGAAGGTGTTTTTCGTGTAATGCAATCCAAACTTGGGCATCGGATAATGTATAGGGGTGCGGTAAGTTGAGCGTCGTACGATATAGGTCGTAGTCGCTGGCCATTTGCGCAACCAGTGGTGCATCAGATGGCCTAAAAGGTCTGAGAGACAGTCTTTGGGACTTGAGTACAGGGATCATAACGTCGCCTCCATTATCGTCTTAATTTTTTTAAAAAACCAATCGCTTCTATGATTTTGTCTTCAGGTACCGCATCATAAGCGTCACCCAAAGACATTTCAGACTTAATTGTGCCATTTTCAAGGCGCGTAAGGCTCCCTATCAGCGCCACATCACATGTGGTCATCACCTGGATTAACTGATTGGTGAGCACATCTTCAGAACCTGTGAAGTGGACGTGGAACATGTTGGAAACAGGCACTGCTGGCAGTATTGAAACACCTTGGATCTGTGAGAGTAAGGCCGCGTATTTAACGGCATTTTTATAGTAAGCACTCATGCGGTTTTTCCGAAGTTCAAAAGCCGTATCTGCAGAGATAATATAAGGATAAAGGTGATAAAGGTCTCCCCCATAACGGCGTTTCCAAACCTTTGCCTGGTTCATAAAATCTTTTGGCCCCGCGAGCATTGCCCCGGTGACACCACCAAAGCCTTTGTAAAATGAAAGGTACGCCGAATCGAAAAGAGCCGCGACTTCCCTAGCTGTTTTGCCATAATACGGCAAGCATTCATAAAGCCTTGCACCGTCTAGATGCGTATGAAAGCCTCGAGCGTTGCAGGCGCTCACCATTTCAATAAGGTCGTCCCAGCTTGGGAGTTGACCACCAATCTCCCGCTGAGGCAGCTCAAATAAAACAACAGCCACATCGGGCATGCCAAGTATATCGTTTAATGTAAACAGCCGATCTTTATCGCCAAGAAGAAAAGGCTCAATATGATGCAACTCTTTTATCCCATCTTGTTCGTGTATTTCAAGGTGGCATAGTGGATGGTATGCCACGCGCTTGTTATTTTTTTCATCGCACCATATTCTCATGGCAATCTGTTGGGCCATCGTGCCACTTGGAAAAAATATGGCACTTTCTTTGCCAAGTTCAGTGGCAATTTTTTCTTCGAAGCGTTCTATGACATCACCTGTGCCATATAAATCAGGCATAATGGTGTTATCCAGGTTTGCAAATAGCGACATTTCCTCTTTGACGGATTGGCCCTTGTTGCCGCGCAGTTTGTAAGTGGCTGCCTTGTAGGTGTTGATATAATCGTTCATGTGGTGCCTCCTTTGATCATATATCTCACTTAGCCTCATTATACATCTGTGATGCCGGCATCACAACCATTGATAAAAGTTAGTCCATTTAGAGGCGTAATAACAAAAAAAGAGCAAGCGCTCTTTTTTGTCACAGATTACTTATTTTTATTTTGGCATGAATTATCATTACAATTATCATTTTCATTCGCTTTAAAACTTTCAGTTCCGTTTTCACATTTAGATGTTTATATCTACGTAATATCATGCTTTATATTTCAAGCAATAATTCCATGACTTCTTTTTCTTTTTTTGATAAGTCAATCAAAAGTATGGATGCTTGATTGATGTACTCAACCTCTTTTGTTGCTCCAGTTTTTTCAAATAAAATAGAAACCTCTGTCCATAAAAGCGCTATTTCTGAAAACAGTTTGTAAGCATCATTTATAGGTTCTATTTTTAGCAAATCATAACTTTCTTTTAAAAAATCTCTATATAAATTCCTAAAAAGCGCCCCACCTGTTCCGCCCTTTTCCATCAACATGGCTGTTGTATTAAAATCATTTTCAATATTTTCGCTGTTATTAAACCATTTCTTTATTTCTGTACTGGCTTTTAATATGCCTTTATGCCCTATATTGTTTATAGGTGGGTTTAGATAATCTTTAGCATTATTTTTTATAGCGATTATAATTGCTTTTTTTAGGTTAAAGGGCTCATTTTTATTTTGCAATGTATAACTTAAATTTTTTGAAGACATCGGCCCTTTTTCTTTTCTTGCCAATGCCAAACTATTAAGTGATGTTTTCATTTCACTACCTTGTTGTCTCGTATCCACTAAATAAGCATAATCGTCATCATAGCCATACATGGCAACGTAATGTCCTGCAAAATGTATTTTATTTTTAAAATAATCCAAATAATAACAATCTAGCTTGAGTCCAACAGGCATATTGTTATCAATTTTGTTCTTAATATTTTCCCACGCTTTTTTTGATGATGCAGTTTCTTCCACAACTAGATCCAAATTCAAGTTTTTTGCAATATTCGTAGTTAGAACATCCGTCTTAATTCTTCCGCCAATAAAAGGAAAATCCATTGTTTTCATATTCCAAAATATAAAACCGAGTCCTTCTCCCAGACCGAAGAGCATGGGTTCTGATAGATTAATTCCGATTTGGTTTAGCAATGAACCTGTTGCCGTTGTTTCACAATGTTGACCAATAAAGGGTTTGAAATTTTTGACTAAAGATGTCATAACAGTCCTCCTTTTGCATATATATACCATGATTTTCACAAGCTTACCACAAAATGAGCAATAACTGTTTTTAATTAAAATGAAGGCATCGGCCCTTGTCGACGCGCCAATGCATCGAGTACTTTTGAAAAACTGACGTTTTGATTTTCATAGAGCACTAAAAGGTGATATATCAAATCAGCGGTTTCACTGATCATCTCCTCACTGGAATTCTTAGCGCCAATAATGGTTTCAGAAGATTCTTCACCTATTTTTTTTAAGATTTTATCGAGTCCTTTATCCAAAAGATAATTTGTATAAGAATCTTCAATAGGATATTGCCTTCTGCTTGAAATTGTGTCTGCCAATGATTTTAAAATATCAAGGTGCTTCCAAGGTCCATTTTCATTTCGTATAGATTGATTTAATTGAACGCAATAATCAGAGACATCAGATTTGCTAAATTGTTTGATGGCAGTATCCACATCAACGGTTTGTTGGAAACAAGATTTTGTTCCAAGATGACACGCCGGTCCAGTTTGCTCTACATAGGCTAAAAGCGTGTCGTTATCGCAATCGGTTAGTAATTTTTTTAAAACTTGACGGTGGCCAGACGTTTCCCCTTTTACCCAAAGTGTTTTTCGCGAGCGAGAGTAATAGGTCATCTGCCCCGTCAGAAGTGTCTGGTTAAAAGCGGTTTGGTTCATATAGGCGAGCATTAATACGTCGTTGGTTTCTGCGTCGATGACGATACATGGTACGAGGTCAATTTTCATAATTTTTGTCCTTTCAATTTTGATTATGCGTTATTAATAGCGACTCTAATTTGTTAAGCGCACATTGACCCCTTCTCTACTTAACTGTTCTTTTAACAGTGGAATCGGGACTGTATTGTAGTGGAAGACACTTGCGGCAAGTGCGGCATCTGCTGCGCCTGCATCAAATAACGCTGTAAAATCCTCTAACTTTCCAGCGCCGCCTGAGGCCACGACTGGTATTTTGACGGCATTTTTAATCGCCTTAAGCAAGTTGAAATCATAGCCATTTTTCATGCCATCTTGATCGATGGCATTGATGACCAGTTCACCTGCACCGAGCGCTTCACAACGAATCGCCCATTCTTCTGCCTGGTAAGGTGTTTGATTTCTACCACCATGTGTAAACACATAGTAAGCACCACCTACTTTTTTGACATCCATGGACGCCACCATACACTGGTTGCCAAAGCGCATGGCACTGTTGTATAGCAGTTCCGGTGTAAGAACGATGGCAGTGTTCACCGAAACTTTATCTGCGCCACTTCGCAGTGCGGTGTAGACGTCGTTAACAGTTTGTATACCACCACCTACGGTAAATGGAATTCTAAGTGTCGCGGCAATTTGTTCGACGAGCGACAAGAAAGTGGAACGCATCTCAACGGTTGCATTAATATCGTAAAATACCAGTTCATCTGCCCCTTGTGCTTCATAGTATTGTGCAAGTACCAGCGGATCGCCGATAGAGACAACCCCTTGAAATTGAATGCCTTTTGAAACTTGACCACGCTGTATGTCCAAACACGGAATAATGCGTTTTGCCAAACTGTTTTGATTGTTCATCATTACCTCCTTAGGTCTCGCCAAGTTTGCGAATATACCCTTCATAATATGCTTTTCCAATAATTGCATAAGGCATCTTAAGTGCTTCAAGCGCTTTGCAGTCTGCCTCGCATGAGATTCCACCTGAAGCTATAATAGGATAGGTCTCACTCTGTTTTAAGCGTTCTAATAGGTTTATATTTGGCCCTGACAACATGCCATCTGTGTTGATGTCAGTGACTAAAATGCTGTGAATATCGCCAATTTTTCCCGATTTTAAAATAGCATCTATTGAAACTTTTGAATCAACTTGCCACCCGGTATGACAAACGGCGTCATTTTTCACATCAAGTGCCAAGATGATTTTGCCAGGATAAGCATTCACAAGCTCTTTATAACACGCATAATCCGAAAAGAACAACGTGCCTATGATTAAGCGATCTATCCCTTGATCAAACCAAAACTGAGCGACTTCATAGGAACGTATGCCGCCCCCTAGCTGAAGGGTAATCCGCCCACCATAATTTAAGAGGATGCGTTTGATGATCTGAGTATTGATAGTAGCGTCATCGATGGGTAGGTCGCTAAATTTTTGCGTCTGATCCAAATCAACGATGTGAACACATGTAGCACCGGCTTCTTTAAGTGCTTCAACACAGGCATACGGATCTTGAGAATAAACCGTAACCTCTTTAAAATCACCCTTTTGTAAACGAACGACCTTGCCATTTAAAAGATCCAGTGAGGGAATTCGATTCATAAGCACACCTCACCTGTGGCAATCAAATGTTTCAATAACATCGCACCAAACGCGCCACTTTTTTCAGGGTGACATTGAAACCCAATGAGGTTTCCAGATTTAACAATCGCTGGTATCTCAGTGCCGTATTGTGTCCACGCTACCACGGTATCTCGATTGACTTCAGCTGCATAATATGTGTGCACAAAATACATATAAGCATCAGTTTTAGAAAGCTTATTCCAGCCCATATGTGGTTTAGTGACGTCGTCTGGAAGCTCTTTAATGTGCCCTTTTAAAAGCCCTAATCCCCTATGCGTGCCGTGTTCTTCGCTGGATTCATACATTAGTTGCATACCCAGGCAGATACCGATAAGGGGTTTGCCTGTTTTGGCAAACGCTTTAACAACGGTGTCAAGTCCGCGTTCACTTAGTGTGGTCATGGCAAATCCAAAGGCGCCAACGCCTGGTAAAATCATAATATCTGCCTGCATTAACCTCTCTGGCGAATCGGTCAATAAAACCTCTTCATCACCCAGCAAAGACATGAGGCTTGCGATATTGCCTAGTCCATAATCCACGATTGCAATCATAATAGCCTCCCTTTTGTACTTAAAATATTTGGCTGTGACATAAGCGCTTCTCCCAGCGCTTGGCCCACCGATTTGAATACCGCTTCGAAAATATGGTGGCGATTGATCCCCTTTATCACATCGATGTGTAAAGTAATGCCAGCATGAAGGCTCAGCGCCCTTAAAAATTCAACCAAAGCTTGTTCGCGTTCAGGTAGCACCGTAAGATCTAAACCCGTCCATGAAAAATAGGGTCTGCCACTAAGATCTAAAACAGTTCTGACAAGTGCTTCATCCATTGGAACAAATGCCGTCCCAAATCGTGTATAGCCTGTCTTTTGCTCAAGTAATTTTGTAAGCCCTTGACCAAGCACGATTCCCACATCTTCAAGTGTGTGGTGCGTGTCAACCCAAATATCGCCCTTACATTTAAGTGTGACATTTAGTTTGGCATAGTACAAAAGCGCGGACAACATATGGTCAAAAAATCCTAGCGTCACTTCTTCAAATAACTGATTTTTAGATTTGGAAACGATATGGTCTTCAAGGGTCAAATTAATTTCAGTTTCATTGGTTTTTCGCGTAATTTCAATTGCCATTGCTGCCTCCTAGCGCTTCATAGACTTTGATAAATTCTTGCATATCTGTGAGCGTCACCCTTATACACTGGGCTAGTCGCCCACTTTCTCCTTCAAAAGTTCGGACGCGAATACTGGCTTGTAGGAACTTTTCCTTCAATTTTATGAAGAAATTGACCGATTCAATTTCTATAAGAATAAAATTGGCTGCGCTATCATATACTTTTAGATTTGGATGATTGCTTAGCATAACGAGCGCTTTTTCTCTCAATTCGATAACTTGTGAGGTGTAGCGGTGCACATACCCACTGTGATCTAAAGCTTTTAATGCGAGCCACTCAGAAATGCCCGAAATGTTGTAAGTGAGTTTGAATGCGTTCATACGTGCGATATTGGAATCTGTCGTCACTGCAAAGCCTAGTCTTAAAGTTGCCATTCCATACGCTTTAGAAAGTGTACGCGTTACAATGACCCTTGGATTTTTTAGTGCGAGTCCAATTGCGGTCATCTGGCAAAATTCTGCATACGCTTCATCGACGACGATGCGTGCATTTGTCTCATCAAGAAGCTGATTAATGTCTTTAAGACTAAAAAGTTGACCCGTTGGGTTATTTGGATTTGCAAGAAAAATAACGTCTGCATCTTCCTTAACTGCGGTTTGAATCAGGCGTGAGAGCGAAATAGTTAAGTCTTCAAAAGATACCTGTACAAATCGCCCTTTCACCATTGATGTGATCTTTTTATATTCAGAAAACGACGGTGAAGGTGCGAGAACCGTGCCACCAACAGGAAGAAATGTTTCGAGAATGAGTTTCAAAACTTCATCGGAACCTGTACCCATAATCAAATTTTCAGGTGATACAGCGCCGTATACACACTGCGTATCATACCGGCTACGCGTTATGCCTAGTTCTTTTGAAACCGCTTTTTTGAGCAACATTTGATCGGAATCGGGATAACGGTTTAACGCAACATCGCTCAAGTCTAAATTTTGGATATTGAATGGGTTTTGATTGGACTCATTTGCATTTAGCAAGAGACACTCTCTTTTCAATGGCTTTTCCATGGGCTTCTAACCGCTCCTTTCCCGCAAATGTCATAACATCACCAGCTACTTTAATCAGTGCTGCTTCGGTGTAGCTTAAATAGTTAATGCGCTTTTGAAAATCATAGGTGCCAAGTGGCGATGAAAACCGCGCACTGCCAGTGGTTGGTAGTGTATGGTTTGGTCCTGCCACATAATCGCCTAGAGCTTCTGGTGTGAAGGCACCTAAAAATACTGAGCCAGCGTGTTTCACTTCACTTAGCAAATCCCTAGGGTTAGATGTGAGCAATTCTAAATGTTCTGGTGCAATTTGATTGGCTAAAGCCATTGCCTGCGCCATGTTGTTGCAGGTGCAAATATAGGTGGCGTTTTCAAAGGCACTTTTGGCTATTCCAGAACTGGACAGTGCTTGAATCTGCTTATTCAGCTCGCTTTCAACCGCCTCAGCTTCATCAGCGCTTAAAGTCACCAATATGGCCATGGCCTCAGCGTCGTGTTCCATTTGAGCCAGTAAATCGGCTGCGATAAATACAGGGGATTGTGCCCCATCGGAGAGGATCATCACTTCGCTAGGTCCAGCGATCATATCGATGCCAACATCTCCAAATACAAGCTTCTTAGCCGCTGTGACATATTTGTTCCCAGGCCCAGTGATTTTATCCACGGCCTTAATGCTTTCCGTGCCATAAGCCATGGCAGCAACTGCTTGGACGCCACCAACGAGGTAAAGTTCTGTCACGCCGACGGCGTAGGCTGCGGCCAGTATTGGAAGAAGCTGCGCATCGTTGCGCTGAGGTGGCGTAAAAACAGCGATTTCCAAAACCCCAGCGATTTGAGCCGGGATAACGTTCATCAACAAAGTTGAAGGATAAGCTGCCTGGCCACCAGGTACATAGACACCTATACGATCGAGTGGTCGAATGATTTGACCCATTTCAATGCCATCCCCTTTAAGGGCATAATCATCTAAAAGTTGCTTCGTGTGAAAAGCTTTGATATTTTCTATTGCAAGGGTTATTGCCTTTTTAAAGGCAGGTTCGCAGCTTTTATAGGCACGTTCAAGTTGTTCAGAAGACACCATTAAAGATTCTGGCGAAACGCCATCAAATTGAATGGATAGTTCTTTTAGCGATTGATCCCCTTCATCGATGACTTGAGTGATGATGGCTTCAACCGCTGGATAAAGTTCTAGGGATTGTCTGCGTCTTCTTTGTTGCGTCAAGCGTAGTAGCGCGTCAAAATTGGTTGCATCAAATCGTCGCATATCATGTCACACCATACCTTTCACATATTTTAATAAAATTTCTCACGGCTACTGCCTTTGTTCGATAACTGATAGGATTAACAATGACAAGTGGCCTAATTTTCAAAAAAGTATCATACACCACCAAGCCGTTTTCTCTTAGTGTGTCTCCCGTCTGCACGAGATCGACGATGTAATCAGAAAGATTTATAAGGGGTGCTATCTCAATGCTCCCAGAAAGTGAAAGGATTTCAGCTTTTATCCCTCGATCTGTTAAAAATTGTTGCGCCAATCGCGGATATTTCGTGGCTACTTTCACACCATTTTCTAGCTTGACCGGTTCTATTGGTCCCGCGAGACACAGTGTACAGTATGCCATATCAAGCTCACAGAGTTCGTATACCAAATGATTGGATTCAATCACTGTATCTTTACCGACAATGCCTACATCTACGGCCCCCTCTTGCACATAGAGCGGGATATCTGAAGCTTTCAGCAAAATAAGTTCATAAGAACCAAGTTTATTTTGTAGCCTTAATTTTCTTGAGTTAAAGACCTCGTCTAGATCAAAACCACTTTCTTTGATCAGATCACTGGCTTCTGTGGCAATTCTTCCCTTTGCAATTGCGATTCTTATCCTATTTCTTGTCATATTATTCTCCAATCTTACTCAGTCGTACTTTATCGAAAAGCCACATCCATTGACGTCATAGGTATCAAAACGATAAGTGCCACCTGTGATGATATTTACATGCCGTTTTGTGTCATAAATTTTGAAGGTCTCCCCAGTGTAATAGGGTTTGTCGATGATGAGTGCTGGATCAAAATGCATAGATACTGTCCCAAAATCTTCGCTCAACATGCCCTTAATCTCCGATTGGATGTTCGTTAACCAATTCAATATTGGTTGAAATGACTCAATCAATTCTATTGACGCTATAGTGTTTAGTGATGCTAGTCTATAGATGCATTCATCAAGTGACTTAGGTGTCGTGAGCAGCTCTTCGATCATTATTTTTACTGTGTCAAATGAGCTAGAGTCATTTAATTGTTTTAACGCTTCTCTTGTGTTTTTTCGGTTGAGATAATACAAGAGCGCCTCGTATTTTTTTGCATCATCATCAGCTATGCGATTAATGACTTGCTTTAAAAGTGTCGCGTGGCTAATTTCAACGAGAATTTGTGGCCCACATACCTTTTGAGCTATAGCAATGGCTAAACCAAGCACTTCAACAAAATCTGTTTCATTCTGATTGCTGATGATTTCAACCCCCACTTGTCTAACCTCAGCGATAACGCGTTTGTCAAAGTCCTGGTAAAAGTTTGGCTCGTCATAATAAATACGGTGTGTAGAAGATGGGTCAATATTTTTTACAACCCCACAGAGGATAAGTGCTATTGTTGAATCACCTCTCAATGCCAGCATTTCGCCATTGAGACCTTGAAGCTTCACTTGTTTTTGTTGCGTTTCAACCGTCATAAATGGCATTGAATGTGTATGATTTAAAATCAATGGGGTTTGAATTTGATTATAGCCACTTCGTTCGAGAAACTGTGTAATTTCGGTCATGATGCCTCCTTAAAAAAAGTATTTTATTACATATTTGTACAATAATGGCAATACAATGTGCAGAATTACCTTGTTTGAGTGGGTTTAACCAACAAAAAAACCGTGCGCTGACGCTTGGCGTCTACGCACGGTTACTGACTAAGCACGCAGACACAAGCACGAATAGAGCTTGCATCCGCGATGGATACAAACTCTAGGTGTGATGGTGTCTGTTGTACTTAGCTATTTTATTGTAAGATAAACATTTCATTTGTCACTCCTACGCCATTTGAAAAGAAAAACGATATCATCTGGCAATTTAGATATTAAACGAATAATAAACCCGATTAAAGAAATTGTCAAGATTTAATTTATATAAGAACAAAAACCCCGCAATCCTTATGGGAATGCGGGGTTTTTATTGAGTAAAACTGTAAGCCGAGTTCTGTATTAGATGATCATCTATCTAGGCGTAACGTTACCGATACGCTCAAGCGACCTACCACTGGGAGAGACGAGCCGCCTCTTTTTACACCCTACTTGGTCTTGCTCCAGATGGGGTTTACAGAGCCACATAGTCGCCTATGCGCTGGTGAGCTCTTACCTCACCTTTCCATCCTTACCTCTTACGAGGCGGTCTATTTCTGTTGCACTTGCCTTGGAGTCGCCTCCACTGGGGATTACCCAGCACCCTGCTCTGCGGAGCTCGGACTTTCCTCGTACCGAAGCACGCGATCATCTGTTTTACTCTTGCTCATTATACGTGAATTGTCGTGCGTTGGCAACAATAAAAAGCGACGATTGCTATTGAAAGGCAATCATCGCTTAATTGATTTGTTTTAATTTGATTTATAATATATTTGTTTATTTATTTGGACATAACTTAAACGTTGTCAGAAGTCTCAACAGTTAATGTATCCTCATTAACCTGTTCATTAGGCAAAATCTGTGTATTTGGCAATTTTTGTCCAACTTGTGTTAAATTGGTCGGGATAATCATCTTTGTAGATTTGCCGTTTGAAAGGGCAATAAAAGCATCAAGACCTTTTAATGTGATAACAGATTGGTCAACATCGATGGCTTTAATCATCTCAAGTCCTTCAGCAGTTGCCTTTTGGATCAACATGATTGCTTCCCCTTCGCCCTCAGCTTCCCGGATCTGTTGAATTTTTCTAGACTCTGCATAAAGGATCGCAGATTGTTTTTCAGCTTCAGCTCTGAGAATAACAGATTCCTTTTGGCCTTCAGCAATGAGGATTGTAGAGCTCTTCTCACCTTCTGCTCTAAGGATTGATTCTCTTCTCTCTCTTTCAGCACGCATTTGTTTTTCCATAGCGTCTTGGATATCTTTAGGCGGTAATATGTTTTTTAGCTCAACGCGATTCACTTTAATGCCCCAAGGGTCCGTGGCAACGTCGAGAATAAGACGCATTTGGGTATTGATAATATCTCTTGATGATAATGATTCGTCAAGTTCGAGCTCGCCGATGAGATTTCTAAGTGTCGTCGCCGTGATGCTTTCTATGGCGAACATCGGTTGTGTCACGCCATA